>JGI994J12354_10003141_pt1 | contig 15635 bp, 13 predicted proteins | sample IntmicLarv3ML3BL_FD_12354 | JGI IMG/M metagenome (IMG submission 12354)
ACCCGGACAGCCACTTCGTGGGGCAGCCCGACAATCTTTTCAAGGGAATACAAAAATGGCGGGCCGATGAAACGTTTCAGCATATCCTCGCTTGGCGCTTGCAGTCCCATTTCTTCAAAGGCGTGGCGCGCGCTGGAGAAAATCCCCTCCTCTGACCGTGTCAGCGTCCCATCCAAATCGAATATAACGGCATCGTACCTCATTGTTCTTCCTCCACCACGCAGCTGACCCTTCCGTTTATCACCCCGAAGGTGTCGGAATCGGTGCAGAGCGCAAGCATTTCTTCTGTGATGATTTCCCCCGGCACAGCCAAGGGAATGCCGGGCGGATAAAGCCCGAAGGACATGGCCGCGATCCTGCCCGCCGCTTCCTTTAGCAAAATCGCTTCAAACGGCGCGAAGCACGCCTGTGTGATAGAAATCCTTCTTTCGGGCAGCGGAAGCGGCTTAGGCTGTCGTGGCTGCGACGGGTTGATTTCAATCTCCGTCAACGCCCGATAAAGCCTTTCCAAGGCGCGCGCATCATCCGCTACCGTGAGAATGCAGACAATGCAGGCATCGTCCGCCATCTCCACATCGATTCCTTTTTTAATGAGCTGCTCGCGAAGGGTTCGTCCGCCCTGTGGGGCTTTGAGCACCAAACGGGTCCGATCCTCACGCCTCATATCTTCATACCCGAGCTTCTCAGCCTTCAAGCAGAAGGCGTCAATGCAGTATAGCAGCTCGCCAAGGCGCTCTTCACCGCATATATCCATGTGTTCCCGTGCTTGATCCATCGACAGGAGCACGGGAAAGGATGGGCTGGATGTTTGAATGAGGCGGGAGCGCATGCGGGCTGTCGCCGCATCTTCCTTGCTTTTAAAGTGCATCACCGCCGCTGAATTCAACGCCGGCAGTGTTTTATGGAAGGACTGTACGCAGGCATCCGCGCCGCAATCCATCGCGGTCTTTATATTTGGCATCCAATTCAGGTGCGCGCCATGGGCTTCATCCACAAGCAGCTTCATGCCCATTTCGCGGGCGGTTTCGGCAATCTTCTCAAGAGGCATCATGCCGCCGTAATAATCGGGCCTGGTGATGAAGACAGCTTTCGCGCTCGGATTGGCCTCCATAGCTGCCAAACAATCCTCTTCCCGGACAAAAATCGCGTTGAAATTTCCCAGTGCACAGGCATTAATGGCGCTTATATGCGCGTTGCGCGGCAAAATGACCGCATCATTCGGCTTCAAGTAACTCAGCAATAGGCTCTGCACGCCCGCCGTGCCGCCTCCCACCAAAAAAACGCTGGCCGCCGCGCGGCAGGATTTCGCCATAGCAATTTCCGCCTGTAAAATGCCCTTATCAGGCGCGTACAAATCATCCGTCATGGGCAATTCCGTCGTATCAAACGGGTTCAGCTGCCCCTTATGCCCCGGCATATGCAAGGATAGGCGGCCTTCAAGCCCCTTGAGCATCTTCTCCATGCCGCCGCCCTCCTTTATCGGTATTTTATTATTGTACAAAATTAAGGCGGGTTGCGCAAGATATAAAAACAGGGACGATTGCCTCATCCCTTAAGCCGGTACGGATCGCGTTCTTTTCCTAGATATTCTGGCAGGGCAACTCTTCATCAGGCGTCGCGGCAAACCACTTTGCCAGCCTTAAGCGCTTTTGCCGCCTGAGCCGCCACGCCGCGTTCGGTTTGAGTAGCTTTTGCTCGCACGGGAAACAAATAAAGCAGCCCAATATGTTCAAACCCGTCGGAAAACCCTTGTTGCACAAGATGCATTTGGATTCAGCCATGTCCTTCCCCCCTTTTTCCCTCATTGCGATTGTTCCCTGTATATCATGAAAACATACATCTGCGCTGAAATTTCTTTACGCCCGCTGATATTTGATGTATAATCCGCAGTATGAAACATAAAAAGGAGAGGCTTCCCGTGACAGACGCCAAACAAAAATGGACAGATTTCCTGCTTCTCACCCTGGGCACCGCATGTATCTCAGTCGGCGTCTATTTTTTTAAATTCCCGAACCATTTTTCCACAGGCGGCGTCAGCGGCCTGGCGCTGATTCTCTCCCATTATATTCCGAATCTCTCTTCGGGTTCCTTGGTATTTATATTAAACCAAGCCCTTTTGCTGTTTGGCTTTTTCTTCTTCGGCAGGAGCTTCGGGGTGCGCACTGCCTATTCCAGCCTACTGTTTTCAGGGCTTGTTTGGGGGCTTGAATACCTTGTTCCCATGAATGCTCCCTTTACCTCTCAACCGCTGATGGAGCTGATTTTCGCCGTTACCCTGCCTGCCATCGGCTCCGCTATTTTGTTCAACATCAACGCATCCTCGGGCGGAACGGATATCGTGGCCATGCTCTTGAAAAAGTATACGAATCTTCATATCGGCCGCGCGCTTTTCATCGTGGATTTATTCATTACCGTCTCCGCCTGTTTTGCCTTCGGCATGGAGGCGGGACTGTTTTCCATTCTGGGGCTGTTCCTAAAGTCCGTCATGGTGGATATGGTGCTTGAAAACATTAAAATCGCGAAGTGTTTTCATATCATCACCAACAAACCGGAACCCATTTTAGCCTTTATTGCCGACAAACTGAACCGCAGCGCCACCATCATCGACGCCGAAGGTGCCTTCAGCCATGAAAGGCGCACGGTATTGCTCACGGTTGTCAACCGCGCCCAATCCATCGCGCTTAGAAACTACGCAAAGCTTGAAGACCCGGGATGCTTTATTTTGATTACGAACACCAGCGAAATCATCGGCAAGGGCTTTAGGGGAGTGAACTGAATGGAGCGCATTACGAGCACGAAAAACAATCAGGTCTTGGCCGTCAAAGCGCTGAAAAGCCGCAAGGCGCGCGAGGAGGCAGGTGCCTTCTTAGCGGAGGGCGTTAAAATGGTAAACGAAGCTTTAGCTCTTGAAGGGCAAGTTCTCTCCCTATGGACAACAGATGAAAAATGGCTTCCCGAAAGAATTGATTGCCCCTGCTACCTGGTTCCTGAGCACGTGATGCAGGCGCTTTGCGATACTGTCACGCCTCAGGGCATAGCCGCGGTCGTGCGGCTTCCGAAAGCGCCTGCCCTTGCTGATTTGGGCAGCAAAATCATCGTATTGGAGGATGTGCAGGATCCCGGCAACGCGGGCACTATCCTACGCACTGCCGACGCAGCGGGGTTCACCGGCGCGATTCTTTCCACAGGTACGGCAGATCCTTTTTCCCCAAAATGCCTGCGCGCCACCATGGGCAGCATCTTTCGATTGCCGCTGATGATTCAAGCGGATATCACGCAGCCGCTTAACGCGCTAAAAGCCCACGGATTCTCTCTTTTGGCAGCAGAGCTGAGCCAGAGCGATTTTTTTAAACGTGAAAACATCGGCAGCCGTTTCGCGCTGATTATCGGCAACGAAGGCAACGGCATTAGCGATGCCGTCTCTAAAGTTGCCACCCACCATCTCGCCCTTCCTATGGCAGGCGGCACGGAATCGCTGAACGCCGCCATCGCCGCAGGCATCATGATGTACGACTTAAGCTTTCGAAAAAGCGAATAAAAAAGCGGCGCTGTCTCTCATGTTTTGATTGACAGGCCGCTTTTCTTATGTTAGAATGCTAACACCGCTAGATATTATGGGGGTGAGCAATTTGGATTACAGTGCACTGGCAGATGAACTCATGCAAATCATGCACCGCTTTCACAAGGCGAACCCGCGCAAGCCGCTGAACGCCGCGTTGCAGGGGGAAAGCTTTGTTATGCAGTATCTGTGCCACCAGCAACGTAAAGTGTTGCCGGGCGAAATCAGCGCGGAAATGAACATTTCTACCGCCAGAATTGCCGCGACCCTCAACGGCCTTGAAATGAAGGGCTATGTCACACGGCGGATCGATCCCGGCGATCGGCGCAGGATATTGGTGGAAATCACGCCCTTGGGAGAAAAAGTAGGGATGAAGCATTTCAAAGAGCATATGAATGAAATGGTTCACCTGCTAGAAGCGCTTGGGGAGCATGATGCAAAGGAATTCGTTCGGATTCTGGAAAAGTTGCAGGCAAGCGCGGCAAAAATGATGGAGGATAAGCAATGCTGAAAATTTTAAAGTATCTCAAACCTAAGGAATGGCTGCAGGCACTGGCGAGCCTTGTTTTCATCGTCATGCAGGTATGGCTGGAATTAAAACTGCCCGATTATATGCAGCAAATCACGACCCTTTGCCAAACGCCCGGCAGCCCGATGGGTGAAATCTATATGGCAGGCGGCATGATGCTCTTATGCGCTTTGGGCAGTCTGGCGGCAGCGATTGTGGTTGGCTTCTTTGCCGCCAGAATCGGCGCGCGGTTTTCAAGGCGCCTTCGCAGCCGCCTGTTTAACAAGGTAGATGCCTTTTCCATGGCGGAAATCGATCATTTTTCCACAGCCAGTCTCATCACCCGTTCCACAAATGACGTCACCCAAGTGCAAATGCTTGTCACCATGGGCTTGCAGGTGATTATAAAAGCGCCGATTATGGCTTTCTGGGCCATCGGCAAAATCCAAACGAAAGCCATTGAATGGACTTGGGCGACTGCTATCGCTGTTGCCGTTCTGATGATAACAATCGCGTTTCTGCTGATTTTTGTCATGCCGAAATTCAAAAAAATGCAGCAGCTGACAGATAATTTAAACAGCGTGACGCGTGAAAATCTCCTGGGCTTGCGCGTGATTCGCGCCTACAATGCGGAGCATTACCAGGCACAGAAGTTCGAAAAGGCGAATGAAGAATTAACGGCGACAGGGCTGTTTACAAGCCGCGCCATGGCTATCATGGGGCCCATGATGAGCCTCGTGATGAGTGGCCTCAGCCTTTCCATCTATTGGATCGGCGCGTCGCTCATTCAAAACGCTTCCCTGTTTGAGCGGCTTGGTCTCTTTTCCAATATGGTAGTCTTCTCCTCCTATGCCATGCAGGTTATCATGAGCTTCATCATGATGGTCATGATTTTTATCCTCCTGCCAAGGGCGAACGTCTCCGCCAAGCGCATCAATGAGGTGCTGGATATGCCTATCTCCATCCGGGATGGCATGGAAACCGGCGGCAAAGAAGGCATCGCGGGCGAAATCCGTTTCGAAAACGTGAGCTTTAAATACCCTGACGCGGAAGAAAAGGTGCTAAGCAATATTTCCTTCACGGCTAAAAAGGGTGAGACGGTTGCCTTTATCGGCTCCACAGGCTCGGGAAAATCCACATTGATTAATCTTGTGCCGCGGTTTTTTGATGCGACGGAGGGGACTGTTTATATCGACGGGCTGAATGTAAAGGACTATAAGCTCGAAGCCCTGTATAACAAACTGGGCTATGTGCCCCAGCGTGCAGTACTCTTTATGGGCACCATCCATTCAAATGTCGCTTATGGCGAAAACGGGCAGGGTGACTATGCCGCTTCCGCTGTGGAGCAGGCTGTTTCCATCGCCCAAGGAGCCGAATTTGTTGAAAAGCTCGACGAGAAGTATGATGCCCCCGTTGCCCAGGGCGGAACAAACCTTTCCGGCGGGCAAAAACAGCGGCTTGCCATCGCGCGGGCGGTCCTTCGAAAACCGGAAATCTATATTTTCGATGATTCCTTCTCCGCTTTGGACTACAAGACAGACCGCGTCCTCAGAACGGAGCTGAAAAAGCAGACCAAGGGCGTCACCACACTGCTTGTGGCGCAAAGAATCGGGACGATTATGGATGCGGATCGCATCATCGTTTTGGAAGAAGGGCACATGGTCGGCAACGGCACCCATAAAGAATTGCTTGAAACTTCAGAGGTCTATCGGCAGATTGCCGCTTCACAATTAAGCGAGGAGGAACTGGCACGATGATGAGAGGACCCGGACCCATGCGTGGCGCGCCGCAAAAGGCGAAGAACATGAAAGCCACCATTCAAAAGCTGCTCAGATTTTTAAAGGCCTATCTTCCCGTGATTGTGGTTTCGCTCGTTCTGGCCGCAATCGGTACCCTTTTGCAAATTATCGGCCCTGATAAGCTGAAGGAATTGGCCAACCTGATTATTCAAGGCCTGATGACAGGCATCGATATGGAAGCCATGAAAGCCATCGCGCTGACCCTTGTTGTTTTCTACGGCACTTCCGCCATCGCCAATTATGTGCAAAGCTATCTCATGGCAACAACCACGGCCAAAATCGGCAAGAAGCTGCGCGGCAGTATTCTGGATAAAATCAACAAGCTGCCGCTTAGCTATTTTGATTCAAGCAGCTATGGCGATGTCCTGAGCCGCATGACAAATGATGTGGATACCATTGGGCAAACGCTGAACCAAAGCTTATCCGGTCTTGTGGGCGCCATCACGATGTTCTTCGGCGCGCTGATTATGATGTTCATTACCAACTGGCTCATGGCGCTCACAGCCGTTTTTTCCAGCGTTGTCGGTTTTGTGCTGATGACATTCATCATGGGTAAATCCCAAGCCTTCTTCGCCGCCCAGCAAAAGCAGCTCGGCGTCATCAACGGACAAATTGAAGAAGTCTATTCAGGCCATAACATCGTAAAGGTCTACAACGGCAGCAATGCCGCCAAAGAAGCCTTTGAGGATGTGAATGGGACGCTTTATAAAAGCGCATGGAAATCCCAATTTATGGCCGGACTCATGATGCCGCTGATGGGATTCATCGGGAACTTCGGTTATGTGGCTGTCTGCGTAGTTGGCGCGGTATTGGCAATGAACAACCATATTTCCTTCGGCGTGATTGTCGCTTTTATGATGTATGTACGCCTTTTCACCCAACCCCTTTCACAATTGGCGCAGGTCTTCCAAAATCTGCAAAGAACCGTCGCCGCGTCAGAGCGCGTCTTTGAAATGCTGGACGAAAAGGAATTGGCCGACGAAAGCGAAAAAAAGAAGACCTTTGGGGATGTCAAGGGCGAGGTGACCTTCGATCACCTGCGTTTCAGCTATGTGCCTGGTAAGCCCATCATCAAGGATTTTTCCGCCCATATCAAACCCGGCCAGAAGGTTGCTATCGTCGGTCCCACAGGCGCGGGCAAGACCACGCTGGTCAATTTACTCATGCGCTTTTACGAGCCGGACAGCGGACGAATTCTGCTGGACGGCATAGCGTTGAATGAAGTAGCGCGCGAGGAGGTGCATCGCCAGTTTTCTATGGTGCTGCAGGATACCTGGCTGTTTGAGGGCACGATCCGCGACAACATCATCTACGCCACCGAAAACGTAACCGACGAACAGGTGAAAGCCGCTTGCAAGGCGGTGGGTATCCACCACTTCATCAAAACCCTGCCCAAGGGGTATGAAACCGTATTGGATGACAAGGCGAGCTTGTCCCAGGGGCAAAAGCAGCTGATTACCATCGCCCGCGCCGTTATTCAAAACGCGCCGCTGCTCATATTGGATGAAGCCACCAGCTCCGTCGATACCCGCACGGAAATCCTCATTCAAAAAGCCATGGATCAATTGACCCACGGCAGAACTTCCTTTGTGATCGCCCACCGCCTGTCCACCATTAAAAACGCCGATATCATTTTGGTCATGCGGGATGGGGATATTGTGGAAACAGGCAGCCACAAGGAGCTGTTGACGCTGAAAGGTTTCTACGCCGAATTGTACAACAGCCAGTTTGAGCACTAACCCTCACGTCGGCTTTGTCGACGCTTTCGAACGAATGCCGGCATTCATTCGATTTTTTCCTCTCAGCATCGGCGACCATGAAATGTGCGCATTCCCCGGCTACGGCGTTCAAAACGCAAAGCGTTTTTCTGCGCCCAGTCGGTCCGCAATCTCCCTTGACTGTTCGTCTGCGGGTCACGGTCGTTTGCTCCTAAATATATTGTAAAGGGAGGATATTCAATCCTCCTAAATTACAGGGACCACTGTTTTATCCACAGCAAATGTAAAGCGGTAGAAGCCTGAAACTGTGGGGCAAATGAATAGCAGAGAGGGATGCAATAATGAACGACATCACTTATTATAGAAGGAAATGATTATTTATTCCCCAACATTGTCATCGCGCAAGATGAATCAGAAGAAGAAATTCGCACGGGATCTGGGGACATCAGCGGTTGAATCATCTGAAAGAACATCGACCCATTCTCTACACGAATCTGCTTTTGAGCAAAAAACTATGGGCACATCTGCATGAAAAAGATGCTACTGCCTGTGAACGCCCTGAGCGCCTGATGCAGCAGATGATGGAATCCGAAGGCGTGACCGAACAGCTTAATGCGGGAAATGCCATGCTTTGGGTGGGGACAGTCAATAATATCTGCAGTCATATAGAAGAAATCATTCGTTCAGAATTGATTTACAGCTAAAGGCCATACCCACAAACAAAAACGCATAAGGTGAGTGCCCTATATCGAACCAGACGGGAAAGAACTCAGTCATGCAGAATTTTTCTGTTTTTTTGTGCGGAGTGCTTGACAGTGACAAACGCTTATGGTATGCTTTGCACATAGTAAAGGTTTACTACGGTGGAAGGAGAACGCACCATGAGTAAATCAACCATTGTGGATGTAGCAAAGCTTGCGGGTGTCTCTGTCGCCAGCGTTTCACGTGTTCTAAACAACAACTACCCTGTTGCGGCTGCCACTCGTGAAAAGGTGCTTCAGTGCATCGATACCCTGCATTATGAGGTGAACCGTAGCGCAAGAAACCTGAAGACAAACAAATCCCACATGATTGGGATTGTGGTAACAGATATTTCCAACGCCTACTTTATGGCGATTGTCAAAGGGCTTGAAAGCGTGATGGATCCTGCCGGCTATACCCTTGTCTGCGCCAGCACCCACGATAACCCCCTTAAGGAGCAGCAGATTGTCCGTTCTTTGCATGAATATCAAGTAGACGGCATCGTTCTTGCCTCCTGCTGCACGAAATCCGACCTTCTGTCCGGCGTGCTCCATCCCTCCATGGCATGTGTTCTTGTGGATAATCCCCTTGCGGACATGCAGGCGGACATGGTGGTTGAAAACGACCGCGAAGCCATGGAATCCCTTATTACCCACCTTGTCCAAATGGGGCACAGGCGGATTGCGCTGTTTAACGGCGATTTGCGCTTATCAACAGGCATGAGCCGCTTTCAAGGGTATCTGGATGCCTTGAAAAAAGCAGGGATAGAGATGTGCCCGAGCGATGTTATCGATGCACATTTCAGCAAGGCCGAGGCTACCGAAAAATGCCTTGAGCTCTTTAAAACACCGCAGCCCGTTACCGCCGTTGTCGGCGCGAGCAACTTGATGACAGAGGGTGTGCTGGTTTCCTTGGCTCAGCTCGGTCTGCGTGTTCCCGAAGATATTTCCGTTGCCTCCTTCAACGAGTTGAACTGCGGCGATCTCATTCGCCCGACCATCACCCACCTGAAGGATAACACCTATGAAATCGGCCGCATCGCAGGGGAATTGCTGCTGGCGCGTATGGAAAATGATCAGGAGCACGAAACGGTACACCTGCATCGCTTGGAAAAGAGCCTTGTGATTGGCGATTCGATTCTTAAGCTCCCCCAGCACGTTACTTGAAGTGAGGCACGAAGGTTGATTTGTTTTTTGTGGCAAAAATGTAAACGATTACCTTTTGTCATTTCCCAATGACATCTCGAAACTTACGGATTACCCGCACTCACTTTGAAAATTTGTGATAGTAAACGATTACAATGAGGTGACTTTATGAATTGGTGGCAAGAAAGCAAAACCCGTATTTTCTTCGATATGCACATGCCCGATTGGGCGGATAGGCAAACCGCAACCGCTTTCAACCCTGAAGCCCTTGCGGATAAATTTGAATCCATCGGCGCGGACAGTGTGATTGTCTTTGCCAAATGCCAATATGGCAATGCTTACTACCCTTCCGCGCTTGGTCCTGTCCATAGAGGACTTAATGGCCTTGATTTTTCCGGGCAGCTCACCGCGTTACTGAAAGAACGCGGCATTCGCGTCATTTTATACTACTCCGTATCCTGGGATGAAGCCTATTCTGAAGCGCACCCTGAATGCCTCGTGCAGGGGCCTGACGGCGAGACTGAAAACAACGGTTTTCGCTGGCGCACCCTTTGCCTAAACAGTGCCTACCGCACCTACGCCTTAAAGCAACTGGCGGAAATTGCGCGGCAGCTTAAGCCGGACGGTTTTTGGATTGACATGACCATCATTGGCATAAACCGTTGCTTTTGCCCCCTCTGCCGCACGGCTTTTGAAAAAGCCTGCGGCTATGCCCTGCCAAATGCTCCCGAGGGCAAAACGCTCAGCGATTTCAAAGCGTTTCGCTACCACGTTGTCGAAGGCTTTTATTCTGAGTGCCAAACTCTGTTGCGCGGTATCCTGCCCAATGTCTGCCTGACTGCCAACTATTGGGGTTACCCCTATTCCGGCTGGGGTATGGGCTCGCGCATTTTGGAAGCCACCTGTGGTTTTGATTATGTAACAGGTGAAGCCTATACCGATTGGACAGGGCTGATGGCACCGGGGCTCTTTACGCGCTACCTGCGCGGTGTCGGCAATGGGCGACCTCAGGAAGTTTTGCTCAGCCGCTTTTTAATCACTTGGGATTTTACTTTAAAAACGCAGGCGCAACTGTTCAGTGAAATGTTCACCGTTGCTGCTTTGGGCGGCTGCCCCACCATCGATGATCAGCCCTTTTATAACGGGCAAATCGATGAAGAGGTATATGATGATATTTCCCTCGGCTTTCACGAAATCAACCGCCGCAAAAAAACGCTCTCAGGCGAACCCCTTCGCTACGCCGCCATATTGGTTTCCCAGGAAAGCAAGGATGCCGCCATCGGCGGCGATACCGCCTACACCCAATCCTTTTCGGGCGCGTACAGCCTTTTGCAGCGCATGGGCGTGCCAACGGATTTTTGCTTTGACCATCGCCTTGATGAGGATGAATTAGCGCAATATAACGTCATCCTCGCCCCTTCCATTGCCGTATGTGGTCGCAGCCAATGGGAGGCCCTGTATCGCTACATGGAAAAGGGCGGCACAGTCATTGCCGCAGGTGCCTTTGCAATGTTCACACAAGGCAGCGGTGGACTTGATCCGGCTTCCTTCTTGGCGGACATTGGCATCAACGATGTCCACATGAGCGAAGGGACTCTCTCTTATTTGAAAACCGATGAGGCGCTTTTGCTCATGCACAATCCCTTTGTGGTTTATCCTGCCCTTGAAGGAAGCGAAGCCTGCATAGTCGATCCCATATGTGATCCTTGCGGCACGCGTTTCTTCCATAACAACCTTCCCTCCCCGTATATGGAAACAGCCCATCCCGGCATTCTTATTCGCCCCATCGGCAAGGGGCAGCTGATTCTTTATGCTCAAGATGTTTTCAGCGAATACGCGGGCTACGCCTCCTACAAGGTGTATAACCTCGTGGAAAAAACGCTGTTGCGCCACGCTGCTCCCCCGCGCGTGCGGCTGAACGGCAACGGAAACCGCATTGAGTTGTCCGCGCTTAATGTGGACGGCAAGCTTATCATTCATCTGATTAACTTTACCCCTTCAAGAACGGTATGTATCGGGCATATGGAAACAATGCGCGGGCAATACCAACGCACCATTGAGCATATGGAGGAAGCCGCTCCCGTCCACACCCTCTCTCTTACCCTCGTAGGCACACACATCATAGCTATCGAAGCCTTGGCAAAGGACGGCGCCATTTCCTTTACCAATACCAAAACAGGCGCTGAAATCTCCCTTTCATGTCTCACCCAATGGGAGACATTGTGCATTACGACAAAGGAGGCTTAATCAATGCAGGCAAAAACAAACAGGCGTTTTAAGACGCTGCCCCGGCGTATCCTTCGTAACTGGCAGCTCTATGTGCTGTTGATACCTGCACTCTTGTTTCTTTATCTTTTCTGTTACGAACCCATGTACGGCATTACCCTTGCGTTCAAGCAATACAAACCACGCCTTGGTATTATGGCAAGCCCCTATGTCGGCATGGCGAATTTCGAAAAATTCTTCCAGTCTTACTTCTTTGGAGAGCTGCTACGCAACACCATTTTGTTAAGTGTCCAATCGCTTGTTATCGGCTTTCCGATTCCCGTTATTCTGGCGCTTTTCCTAAACCAGCTCAGCAGCCAGCGCTATAAGAGCACCATTCAAACCATCATCTATGCGCCGCATTTCATTTCGGTGGTTGTGCTCGTCGGCATGTTGAACATCTTCCTCTCGCCCTACAGCGGCTTTGTCAATAAGCTATTGAACCTGCTCGGCATCGACACCATCAACTTCATCGGCAGGGCGGATATGTTCCGCGGGGTATATGTATGGTCGGGCATATGGCAAAGCTCGGGCTTTGCGATGATTGTGTACCTCGCTAACTTAAGTTCGGTAGATCCCTCCCTGCATGAAGCGGCGGGCATAGACGGTGCCAACAAGCTTCAGCGCATTGTTCACATCGATTTCCCCACCATCCTGCCCACCGTCATTATCATGCTCATCCTTTCTCTGGGTGGCATCATGAATGTCGGTTTCGAAAAGGTGTACCTACTCCAAAACGATATGAACCTTGAAACCTCGGAAATCCTTGCCACCTATGTGTATAAGCGCGGCCTTTTGGCAGGCGATATGGGCTTTTCGACAGCCGTCAACCTATTCAATACCGTCATTAACAGCTCTCTTTTGCTCATATTCAACGGCATTTCCCGCAGAGTCGGTCAAGCCAGTTTGTTTTAAGGAGGAGGATGAACATGCCTAAAGCATCGCAAAGCTTTTTAAGCAAATGGACACTGTATGATTACATTGTGGGCGGCTTTTTCCTGCTGGTTTTGCTGCTTATTCTGTACCCGCTGTATTGGGTGGTCATTGCTTCGGTTTCCGATCCCGCGCTGGTTGAAGCCGGAAAGATGTGGTTCTGGCCCGTGGGCTTTACCATGGATGGCTACAAGGAAATTTTCACCTTTACCTCCCTGTGGACAGGCTATCGCAATTCCCTTATGTACACCATTTTCGGTACCGCCATCAATCTGATTGTAACGGTAACTTCAGGTTATGTCTTATCCAGAAAGGATTTGGTCGGCCGTTCCTTCTTAATGGCTATCTTCCTGATTCCCATGTATTTCAGCGGCGGGTTGATTCCAAGCTATCTGCAAATCAACCGCCTGGGTATGAACAACACCATTTGGGCAATGGTCATCCCCACCGCTCTTTCCATATTTAATATGATTATCACAAAAACCTTCTTTCAGGCAAGCATTCCCGATGAACTGCTGGAATGCGCCACGCTGGACGGCTGCGGCAACTTCCGCTTCTTCTTTTCCATCGCCTTGCCCCTTTCCACCGCTATCCTCGGCGTACTGACAGTCTACTATGCCGCAGGGCATTGGAACGGTTACTTCCAAGCGTTGATTTATATTCGCAACAAAGAGCTGTTCCCCCTGCAAATCATTCTGCGCGAAATTCTTGTTTTAAATACCTTGAACAACGAATCCTTCACCCTCATGCTCATGACGAACACAAACAAACTACAGCGTCATCAGCTTGCGCAGCTTATCAAATACGGCTCCATCATCGTCGCCAGCGTTCCGCTGCTAATCCTTTATCCGTTCATGCAGAAATTCTTTGTCAAGGGCGTCCTTATCGGTTCTGTTAAAGGCTAGAATTTAACCGCAGGCTTGCGGTTGAAATAAAAAAGGAGGAAGAATCTATGAAACTACGCGCACTGTTAGCCCTTGTCCTGGCTATCATCATGCTGAGCTCGGCAGCTCTCGCATTGGAGGAAGGTGTTTTCAACGAAACCGGCCTGCCAATTACCAACGTGCCCTTTGAAATCCACCTGATGGGCATCCGCGATGTGACACATGAGGATGGTTTCGCCGACATCCCCGCCATTAAGCGCTACGAGGAAGAAACAGGGCTCATCCTCACATGGGAAACCTTCCTGAGCGAAGCTTGGGGCGAACAAAAGAACCTGGTCGCTTCCAGCCCCACCCTGCCAGATGCCTTTGCCGTGGGCGAAACATTGCTCACCGATGCGGACATCATGCGTTGGAGCCAGGATGGCTTGATTATTCCCCTGCGCGAGCTATCCGAAAAGTATATGCCTCGCTTTTGGGAAATAATGAACGCATACCCAAACTACTTTAAATCCTTCGTTAACCCGGAGGGCGAGTTCTACGCCTTCCCCACGCATTTCGACATCGATTTCGGCAGCCGCGGCAATTTGCTGTACTTCAGCAAATCCGTGCTCGAAAAAGCCGGTGTCGATGTAGCTTATGAAGCACAGGAATTCTTCGATAAAGTGGCAAAGGATTATACCACTGAGGATTTGTATGATTTGCTGAAAAAAATCAAAGAAACCTCGCCCGACACCATTCCTTTGAGTGCCTCCAATATTGATGGGCTGAACATGGTTTATTGGGCATACGGTGCCCCCATCGACAGCAACTTCATCAGCACGAAGGATGGCAAGGTCGCTTCCCCGCTTACCACCCCTGAATGGGCCGCCGCGACAGAATACCTGCATAAGCTTTATGCAGAAGGCCTGTTGGATCAGGAAATTTTCACCCAAAGCAACGATATGTACCGCAGCAAGCTTATGGAAGCGGACAAAATCGGCGTGACCCTCATGTGGTCGGGGCTGATTGCCGTGGATGATTACGTCAACATGGATGACCCGCGTTACAGCGACTGGGCAGGCGTCGCGCCGCTTATCGGACCCGATGGCGTTCAGGCATACCACAACGGCACTTCCGGCGTTGCCATCAAAGGCACCATGGCTATCAGCGCGGATTGTGAATATCCTGAGGTTATTTGCCGCTTTATGGATTACCTTTACAGCGAAGACAACTCCTTCCAGCTCAGCTACGGCGAATATGGTGTGGGCCTGATTCAGGAAGAAGACGGCACCCTCACGCAAGTTTTCGGCGAAGGCGAGTTCTTAAACAGCATGTTCATCACCACGGCGGAAATGAACAGCCGCATCAACTACGCACCCGCAACAGCCATGGCCATGGAGGGCGGCGCTGTATTAGCGAAGCCTTATCATGACAACACGGCTTTCCCGTCCATGATGTTCTCGCCAGAGGATGCTGAAAAGATCGCGCAGCTGAAGACGGATTTGGATACCTATTACAAGCGTATGCGCGCTCAGTTCATCACAGAAGGAATTAAAGATGGCGATATCGAAGCTTTTGTTAGCGAGCTTGAAAAAATCGGTCTCAACGCGCTCATTGAAATCTATCAAAAGAACTACGATGTTTATCAGGCGTTGTAATGCAATCATCTTTGCGGGAGCCGAATATTATTCGGCTCCCCTTTTTACCTAAAAGGAGGAAAAATGAACGCTTCATTGTTATACAGTCAGCTTGGTTATTATGCTCACGGTGAAAAGCAGGCCTTTATACGTGCGCCTCTTGAAGAAAAGGAGGCTGATTTGGCAGGAAGGCCTTTTAGCCTTGAGGATCAAAATGGCAAAACAGTGTACGAAGGTAATCTTCAAAAATGGGGCGACATTTGGCGCTCCGCCTGGTGGGTTGCTGATTTTACCGATTTCTCAACATCGGGCGAATGCACCCTCATCACCCCCGCGGGCGCTTCTTCTCCCTTCATGATTGGTGAAGATGTGCTTTCCTCGCAAGGACTGCGTACCATCGCCTTAGATCAGCTGGAAGCCCGCCGAATCGCGGGCGTACCCGGCTGGCGTGACTGTGGCTCGGAAAT
>JGI994J12354_10003142_pt1 | contig 15632 bp, 16 predicted proteins | sample IntmicLarv3ML3BL_FD_12354 | JGI IMG/M metagenome (IMG submission 12354)
AGANTTTTTTTTAAAATTTTTCACAAAAGTGGAGGAAATTTTGAAAAACAAAAAAAAGAATCCCTAAATGTCGGCGTTAGAGATTCCGAAAAACTATTATTATACGAGGAGGAAATATGAAAAAAAAGAACCTTTTATTTCTAGTGGCGTTGTCATTACTTTCTATTTTACTTTTAGTTGGCTGTGGTGAAAAATCACAAAATAATACATCAGGAAACGAAGAAAGTGAAGTTAGGCCAGTTGTTTTAAGGTTTGCATCTAATATCAGAAGAAGTGATCTCACAGAAAATCCAGGTGGGATTGCTATCAAGCAATTTGCAGACAATATTGAAGAGAGAACAGAAGGTCGTTATGTAATCAGATTATATACAGATTCCACTTTAGGAAGCTCTGCTGAAGAAATATTGGGAGGTTGCCAAAACGGGTCTTTTGAATTATTAAATTATGCCTTGGGAAGTTGGGGAGGCTATACTAAAGCTTTTATGCCAATGAATTTCACATTTTTGTATACAGATGCCAGTGTAGTACATGGATTGGTAGATGGAAAAATTGGTGATCGAATGAGAGAAATTTGTGAAGAAGATACTGGAATTAAAATACTTGCTTTTATTGATGTTGGTTTTAGGCACATCACCAGTAGCAACAAATTAATAAAAACCCCTGATGACATGAGAGGTTTCAAAATTAGGACTATGTCTGATCCATATCAAATAGCCGCTATGAGAGCTTTAGGTGCATCTCCTACCCCTATTAGTTTTTCCGAATTGTTTACAGCATTGCAACAAAAATTAGTTGATGGACAAGAAAATCCTATTTTCAATATTCTGACTTCTAAAATGTATGAAGTACAAAACTATATGACTCTTAGTAATCACAATTTTACTTTCACAAGTATTGCTATGTCTAGTAGTGCTTTTAATGACCTACCTGAAGATATTCAAAAAATCTTTTTAGAAGAAGCCCGAAACGCTGAATTAACTTCAAGAATAGAACTTGAAGCTCGAGAAAATGAAGCTTTAGAGGAACTAAAACAAAATATGGAAGTATATTCTCCTACATATAATGAGCTACTACAGTTCCAAAATCAAGCTAGATCTTCTTGGGAACTTATTGAAGAAGATATTGGATCAGAATATTATAACGAAATTTTAGATGAAGTTAAAAAAATTGAGACTGATCTCAACATAAATTGATATTCTTTATTACTCACGGAGGCCTTATTTATGAATAGAAATTTTCCCCAAAATATTATAAATAAATTTGAATGTTATGTTGGAGCTGTTATTTTTATAGCTATTACTATTCTTCTTTCCATACAGGTGATATCTAGATACATATTTAGTTTTTCTTTCACTTGGACAGAAGAATTATCTAATATTTTATTTGTTTGGATGATTTACCTTGGAATATCCGGGGCCGTTATGTCTCGTAAACACTTAAGAATAGATGCTCTTATTAATGTCTTACCTTTTAAAACTAAAAAAGTTGTGCTAATCTTAGATAATCTAATAAGTATTTTCTTTTGTGGGTATATCTGCATTCCTATGATGCAAATAATTGGGAATCTCAATCGAACTGGAACTGTGACTCCTATTTTACGAATTCCAAGATCCTTGACATACTCTATTATTCCTATTTGTCTTACACTAACTATCATAAGATTTATTCAGGAATCTATTATTTTATCCAAAGAAAATGAAAAATCACTTGGAGCAGCAAAGCCAACTATTGACATTGCTGCATTGGAAAAAGAGGCCTTTGACCTAAAAAACAATGCTAAAAATAAGGGAGATGATTAGTATGGGTACTGTTGTTCTTTTCATTGTGATGTTTGTACTTCTCATAATTGGAGTCCCCATTGGAATCGCTCTAGCTCTTTCTATGATTGCTCTTCTATGGGTAGAGCCTGTGACGAGAATTGCTTTTGTTGCACAATCTTTATATTCTGGTCTAGACTCATTCACATTACTTGCACTACCTTTTTTCATGATTGCTGGAAGTATTATGGATACAGGTGGAATTTCTAAGCGTCTTGTTAACGTCGCTAATTCCTTTGTGGGGAACATTACAGGTGGCTTAGGTATTGTTACTATTATTGCATGTATGTTCTTTGGAGCTATTTCTGGATCAGCCCCTGCCACTGTTGCTGCGATTGGAGCTATTATGATACCTCAAATGATTCGTAATGGATACGACAAATACTATGCAACTGGTCTTGTTGCTGTTGCTGGTGGATTGGGAGTAATAGTTCCGCCCAGTTATCCAATGGTTATCTATGGTGTAACCAACAATGTCTCTATTGGAGATTTGTTTTTAGCAGGTGTTGGTCCAGCTTTTGTGGTTGGAATCATATTAATTATTTTCAACTATTTCAATTGCAAAAAGCGTGGATATAAAGGTTCTGGAAATAATTTTGTCTTTTCAAATACATTGAAAGCCATATGGGACGCAAAGCTTGCACTGTTTATGCCCGTTATTATTTTAGGCGGAATTTATGGTGGTATTTTCACTGCTACAGAGGCTGCAGTGATATCCACTGTGTATGGAATAATTATTGGTAAATTTTTCTACAAAGAATTATCTTGGGAAAAAATATGGAATATGTACAAAGAAAATATTCCTTTCTTGGGAGGAATGATGTTTACCTTCGCTCCTGCAGCAGCAATGGGTTCTATCTTTGCATATCTAGATGTTCCAGAAAAAGTTAATAGATTCTTTTTAAATATCTCTACCAATGTATATATTGTGTTACTTCTTATCTTTGCTCTTCTTTTGGTGGTAGGAATGTTTGTTCAAACCACTCCAGCAATAGTTATTCTTTCCCCTATTTTACTTTCTGTGGTGAGGGAATTGGGGGTGGACCCTGTACATTTTGGTATGATCATGACATTAGGATTGGCAATCGCCTTTGTTACTCCACCAGTAGCTGCTAATTTGTTTGTTGCTATGTCTATGACTGGCCTTAGTATGGTAAAAATAGTGCGCCTTGCCGCACCATTTATCGTTGGCCTTTGCATTGCTCTAGTCATTGTTGGATTTGTTCCTCAAATAAGCCTTGTTTTTCTCTCAATGGTTCGATAATAAATGGGTAATAAAATAATATATTTTAAACAATAAAATTATAACTATTAAGGATGGTGTGAATTATGAAAATAACAAGTGTTGATATTTTTGAGTTTAGCTCTTTGAATTTACTACGACCTATATGTATTAGAGTAAATACAGATGAAGGAATTTCTGGTTTTGGTGAATTGGGACTTGCCTATGGAAAGGCTCATCATGCTGGTGTTGGAATTGCAAAAGATTTTGCTGAATTGATTTTGGGTATGAATCCTCTTGACATTGAAAAAATTTGGGAACACATATTTAGAACAACTTTCTGGGGAATGGGCGGTGGCACTGTCATCAATGCTGGAATGAGTGCTGTTGATATTGCTCTATGGGATATTAAAGGAAAATATTTCAATCAACCTGTTTATCAATTGCTTGGTGGCAAAACCAATGAAAAGATTCGTGCTTACGCTAGCCAAATTCAGTTTGATTGGGATGAAAAGCATGTAAACCTTGTTTCACCTGAGGAATATGCTCTCGCTACTAAAAAAGCAATGGCACAAGGATACACTGCTATCAAAGTAGATCCCATTGGAGTGACAGATGCTGGAGTTTGGGCAAGGGACAGTAAAGATGCCAATTGGATTATGAGGGGAAAATTACCTAATAAAATATTAAAAATTGCTGTAGATCGTATTAAAGCAATCAGAGATGTGTGTGAAGATATAGATATTATTGTTGAATTGCATTCTTTTACAGATACTAATACTGCTATTCAACTGGGAAAAGCTCTAGAACCTTTCAATATTTATTACTATGAAGAGCCTGTTCATCCACTTAATAGTGAATCCATGCTTGAAGTAAGAAAAAAATTGGACATTCCTGTTGCTAGTGGCGAAAGAATCTACACCAGATGGGGATACAGAGATTTTTTTGAAAAACGTGCTCTCCAAGTAATTCAACCTGATATTGGACTTACTGGTGGAATTACAGAGACAAAAAAAATATGTGATATGGCAAACCTCTATGATATAGCTGTTCAAATTCATGTTTGCGGTGGTCCAATAGCTACTGCAGCAGCTCTGCAAATAGAAGCTGTTATCCCTAATTTTCTTATCCACGAATTGCATGAGGGAGCTTTAAAACAAAGCTTAAGAGATACATGCAAATATGATTATATGCCGGTGGATGGATATTTCTCTGTTCCTGAATTATCTGGTATTGGACAAGAACTTAGTGAAGAAGGAATGAAAATGGCTACTTGTCATAGCATCAAACTATAAAAAATAAATAATTCTTTTCTTGGTTGAGAGACATATTTCTCAACCAATTTTAATTTATTGGAAAAAGGCTTCAATAACACCAGATATTTGCAATGTTACTGATAACCCATTTCGCATATTTTAAAAAAAATGTATTTATTTTTTAATACACTTGACTAAATTTTTGTTATAGTGTAAAATAATTGAAACTTTATTTTTTTGAAGTTTTTTGTCATACAATATATTAATAGAAATATAGCAATATAAGGAGGATTAAAAAAAATGGGTAGGATATTTAATTTTTCTGCAGGACCTGCAGTATTACCAGAAAAAGTGTTAAAAGAGATAGCCGATGAAATGTTAGACTATAGAGGTACTGGAATGTCCGTTATGGAAATGAGTCATCGGTCCAAATCCTTTGAAAATATAATTAATGATGCTGAAAAAAATATAAGAGAATTAATGAATATTCCAAATAATTATAAAGTTTTGTTTTTACAAGGGGGTGCGCACTTACAATTTGCTACGATCCCAATGAATCTCATGAAAAACAAAGTTGCCGATTATATTATCACAGGTCAATGGGCCAAAAGAGCCTTCAAAGAAGCCAGTATTTATGGCAAGGCCAATGCCATTGCTTCTTCTGAAGATGAAAATTTTTCTTATATCCCAGATTGCTCAGATCTAGATATTTCTCCAGATGCTGATTATGTTTATATTTGTGAAAATAACACGATTTATGGCACACAGTATAAAAAATTACCTAACACTAAAGGAAAAATTTTAGTATCTGATGTTTCTTCTTGTTTTTTGTCAGAACCAATAGATGTTACAAAGTATGGATTACTATATGGAGGAGTACAAAAAAATGTGGGGCCAGCTGGGATGGTAATCGTCATCATAAGAGAAGATTTGATAAGAGAAGATGTCCTCGAATGCACACCAACCATGATGAAATATAAGACTCATAGTGATAATGATTCTCTTTATAATACTCCCAACTGTTTTTCTATTTATGTGTGTGGAAAAGTTTTTAAGTGGATAAAGGATCTAGGGGGGCTCACTGCAATGAAGGCTCTCAATGAGAAGAAGGCCCAAATGTTATATGATTATTTGGACAATAATAGTATGTTTAAAGGTACAGTTAAGAAGGAAGACAGATCAATAATGAATGTCCCTTTCATAACTGGTAACGAAGAATTAGACAAAAAATTTATTTCTAAGGCAAAGGAAAATGGTTTTGAAAATTTGAAAGGCCATAGAACTGTGGGTGGAATGAGAGCTAGTATCTACAATGCAATGCCAATAGAGGGAGTAGAAGAATTAGTCAAACTAATGAGAAATTTTGAAGAAGAAAATAAATAATAAGGAGAACTAAATATGTTTAAATATAATTGCTTAAATCCAATTGCTGATATAGGATTGGAACTATTTACTAATGACTATGAAAAAACCAATAACTTTCAAGAGGCTGAGGCAATATTGGTACGTAGTGGAAATATGCATGATTTAAAATTTCACAAAGGCCTTTATGCAATAGCAAGGGCTGGGGCTGGGGTTAACAATATTCCCATAGACAAATGCTCAAATGATGGAATCGTTGTCTTTAATACTCCTGGTGCCAATGCAAATGCAGTGAAAGAACTGGTCATCTCTGGACTATTACTTGCTTCTAGAGATATTATTGGTGGAGTACAGTGGGTCAATTCAGAAAAGGAAAACGATGATATCACTGAATTAACAGAAAAGATAAAAAAACAATTTGCTGGAAATGAAATAGCAGGAAAGAAATTGGGAATAATCGGATTGGGTGCCATTGGAGTTTTGGTTGCAAATGCAGCTACGTATCTGGACATGAAAGTTTATGGTTATGACCCGTATATGTCCGTAGATGCAGCTTGGAATCTATATAAGGGAATTACCCATATAAAAGATATTAAAGATATTTTCCAAAATTGTGACTATATTTCTATTCATGCGCCTCTTTTGGAAAGTACCAAATTTATGATAAATAAAGAAAGCTTAAGTATGATGAAAGATGGAGTGGTAATATTAAATTATGCAAGGGATCTGCTCGTGAATGAAAAGGATCTTGCAGAAGCATTAAAATCTGGAAAAGTAAAAAAATATCTATCAGATTTTCCCAACCCAGATATTGTCAATGCTCCCAATGTGATAATTACCCCTCATTTGGGCGCTTCTACCAATGAATCAGAGGATAACTGTGCTAAAATGGCTGTAAAGGAAATAAGAGACTTTCTAGAAAATGGTAATATCAAGAATTCTGTCAATTTTCCTCAATGTGATATGGGAAAATGCATCAGCAAAAGTCGTGTTTCAATTGCCCATAAAAATGTGAAAAATATGATTAGCCAATTTACCAAAGTATTTGGAAGTAACGATATTAATATAAACAATATGATAAACAAAAGTCTAAATGATTATGCTTATAGCATGTTCGATCTAGATGGAGAAGTAAGCCAAGAAATACTAGATGAAATCAAAAATATAGATGGAATATTAAAGGTAAGAAAAATAAAATAAGAGGTGATGATACACATGGCAATAGTAAAGGCTTTTAATGGAATAAGACCTGAAGAAGAATTAGCAAGTAAGATTGCAGCTCTTCCCTATGATGTTTATAATACAAAAGAAGCCACTGAAACAGTAAGAAATAATCCCTATTCATTTTTGAAAATCGATAGAGCTGAAACAACCTTTGAAAACCCTTTGGAAGTAGATATTCATAGTCAAATGGTCTATGAAAGGGCTCATGATATCTTGTGGAAAATGATTTCAAATAAGGAATTTGTCACAGATAAGACACCATGTTATTATATATACGAGTTAACTATGAATGAAAGAACTCAAACTGGTTTGGTGGGTTGTTCCTCAGTAGATGACTATTTGAATAATGTTATAAAAAAGCATGAAAATACTTTAAAGATAAAGGAATTGGACAGAATAAATCATATAAATACTTGTAATGCTCAAACTGGTCCAATATTCTTAGCATATAAGAGCAATAAGGATATAACTAAAAGAATAAATAAAATAAAGGAGAATAGTCCAATTTATGATTTTATATCTGAGGATAATATCACTCACAAGGTGTGGATAGTAGATGATTTAAATGATCTCATCTTCTTGCAAGAGGCCTTTGAAAATGTGGCAAATACTTACATTGCTGATGGTCATCATAGAGCTGCTTCTGCAGTGAACGTCTGTCTAGAAAGAAGAAAGGAAAATAAAAATCATACTGGAAGAGAAGATTACAACTATTTTTTATCAGTATTATTTCCTGATGATCAATTGAAAATAATGGATTACAATAGAGTAATTAAAGATTTAAACGGGCTAACAATAGAAGATTTCGTAAAAAAAGTTTCAGAAAAATTTTTGATCGAGCTTTGTAGTAGTAGAAATTACAAACCAGAAAAAAAAGGAAATATTGGAATGTATCTGAATGACGCATGGTACAAACTGACAATAAAAAATGAATTTATTCCAAATGATCCCGTTAATTCGTTGGATGTTGCCATATTACAAAATGAGATTCTTTCATCTATTTTGGGAATTGTCGACCCTAAGACAGATAAACGAATTGATTTTGTGGGGGGAATTAGGGGACTAGAAGAGCTTGAGATGAGAGTCAAGACAGATATGGAGGTTGCTTTTAGTATGTATCCTACTTCCATAGAGGAATTATTCCAAGTGGCAGATGCAGGGCTTCTTATGCCCCCAAAATCAACATGGTTTGAACCCAAGTTAAGAAGTGGTTTGTTTATTCGCAGAATTTAAAACTCAAAGTAGGGATTTCAAAAAAATTTTAAAAGAAAATTTAAGACAGTTTACCAAAAACAGTTATTTGAGAAATAAAAATTCCAATAACTGTTTTATTTTTTTACTTGAAATAATATTAAAAAAAATAATATTAAAATGAGGACTGCTGAAAAACTATCCAAAAAACTTTTTTACTAAAAGGAAACAAAAATTGCCACAGCTGTTCATATTTAGTGCTGGTGAGCTGCTACGTAGCTCACCAGCAAGGGGTAGGGACTGCAGCGCTGTGTGGGGGATACCCACACCCCCAATGAATAATAAAGTTATAAATATTTCTATTTTGCTTTGAATTTTCATAAATTTTTTTAGTTTTTCAGTAGTCCATTGAAATGTACAGAATTTATAGAGGAACAATTCCAGGCAAAATATCCAAACTTATATCATAGCACCTTCTTTGATTTCAGCAAGAAGTTCATTTCTGTTTTGAGGATCAAAATAATATACCCCCATGACATTAAATCCTCTGAAAGTAAAAATGGATCTAAAGACCATATCCATTGCCTGTTTTAAACTAGTTTGCTCATAATATTCTATTTCTGACCCCATTGGTGATAAAATTGTAACTGTTTTACCTTCCATTAATTTAGTTATTTTTCCATTTTCATCATAGCTATAAGCAAAATTCTGACACATAACCCTATCTATATATCCCTTCATCAATGCTGGCATGGAAGATTGATAAAGGGGAAATAATAATATTATGTTATCTGCATTTTTTACATATCTTTGTTCCACTTTAACATCTGGCTTATACTGACCTTTTGACGCGAGAAAAATATCCTCTTGAGAGATGACAGGATTAAATTTCAAATCGTATAAATTTCTTATTTCTACATTTTCACTTCTTTTAATAAGGACTTTAGTTATTTCTTCTTTTAATTCATTAGTTAAACTTTTTTCTATTGGTGCACAAGACACAATTAAATTATTTTTCAATTTCAATATCCTCCCAATACCAGTCGATTTTTAAATTGTTTATACTAAAATCTCAATTTTCTTTATTATAATTCTTTTTTAATAAATATGCAACCAATTTTCTAATAATTACTTTCAAAATATGCTAACTAATTTCTTCTTTTAATATATCCTATCCAGTGAAAATAAAAAACAAATAACTCAAGTTCGTATGGTTCTGATAAAGTACAAAATTTTATTTTTTTGTTTAAATTATGCACACCAAAATAAATAGTCCTCGTATTATTTTGACTATCTATTTCTTTATTTTTTTCTTAAAAAATGATATAATTAATAAAAATATTTGTGAACTGGTGACTTAATGAATAATAAAATTAAAGAAACAATTACTCTTGATTTTTTGAAGGAGCAAAAGGGAAAAAGGCTTGATATCTTCATAAATGAAATATTAGAAGATTCCACTAGGTCCTATGTACAAAAGTTAATATCTTCTGATTTTATCCAAATAAATGATACTTTCCCCAAAAAATCCGGCTACAAAATCAAAGGAAATGAAACAATTATCATTAATATCCCAGAAAATGAAGATCTTTCTCTTATTCCTGAGAATATCCCTCTAGATATTATTTATGATGATTCTCATATTGCTATTGTTAATAAGGCACCCAATATGGTGGTTCATCCTGCCTATGGCAACTATTCTGGAACTTTGGTTAATTCTCTTTTATATCATATTAGAGACTTATCAGGAATAAATGGTATTATTCGACCTGGTATAGTCCATAGGTTGGATAAGGATACTAGTGGACTTATTATTATTGCCAAAGAAGATAATGCCCACGTTAGACTATCTCAACTGTTTGCAGATAAAGAAGTGCAAAAAACATACTTGGCCATTGCAAATGGAATTTTTAAAGAAAAAAATGGTAGAATAGAAACCTTAATAGGAAGGGATGTCAGAGACCGCAAGAAAATGAGAGTAGTCAATAAGAATGGAAAAAATGCCATTACCAATTACTCCATTCTTGATGAAAATAACAATGCATCCTTTGTTGCTGTGAATATAGAGACTGGTCGCACACACCAAATAAGAGTTCATCTCAAATATTTACATCATTCTATCATAGGTGATGAAACTTATGGTTCTAAAAACGATAGATTTCAAAGACAAATGTTACATGCGTACAAGCTGGTATTTAATCATCCTATTACTAACAGAAAAATGGAGGTTTGTGCCCCGATTCCAGAGGATTTTAAAAAGTGCTTGAAACATTTTCATTTAGATACAGACAAAATTTTGAATATAGATTAGGCATGAAGAATTTATTTTTAAGGAGCATTTATGGATAATATCAAAAATCCTTTATATTTATTTGATATGGAAAAAAAAGAACAAATAATTGGAGTGGATGAAGCAGGAAGAGGACCCCTCGCTGGTCCTGTTGTGGCTTGTGCTGCCATATTAAAAAACTATGCCACTTCTTTGGATGATATAAATGATTCCAAAAAACTTACTGAAAAAAAACGTGAAATCTTATTTGATATCATCATGGAAAATTTTTATACAGGGGTTGGAATTTCCTCTCCTGCCGAAATAGATGACATAAATATTCTAAACGCTACTTTTTTGGCAATGAGAAGAGCCATTGGTAACTTAAAAGAAAATCTTGAAAACAAAGAAAATTTTTATAATATAGATATAGAAAATGATTATCTTATTCTAATAGACGGTAATTTTAATATCAAAGAATATCATGGAAAGCAAGAGCCCATTATAAAGGGAGATGGACAGAGTCTTTCCATCGCAGCAGCCTCTGTTATTGCCAAAGTAACTAGGGATAGAATAATGATAGAAGAGGACAAAAACTATCCAATCTATGGATTTAAAAAGCATAAGGGTTATGGTACCAAAGAGCACATAAAAAGTCTAATAGCAAACGGTCCTTCTCCAATTCATAGGGAAAGTTTTTTAAAAAATATACGTGGAGAAATTAATCTGACTTTGGACTTTTCCTAAAGAAATATTATATAGTTAATTACAAATAATCAAAAGAATTATTTGAATAAAAAGGGTGTGGGAGAATATGAATAAAAGGGAAACTGGAAGTATCTATGAAAAACAAGCTGAAGAGTTAATTGTTCAAAACAATTATAAGATTTTGGAAAAAAACTACAAAAATAGAATTGGAGAAATTGATATTATTGCCTTCAAAGATAGAGAATTGATTTTTGTGGAGGTGAAATATCGAAAAACTTCTGATTATGGGGAAGGTTTTGAATCAGTTGATATTAGAAAAATGAAAAAAATATATATGACAGCACTAGATTATATTACAAAATCCCCTCTACAAGATATTTCTTATAGATTTGACTGTATAAGTTTTTTGAATAACGAGGTAAAATGGCTTAAAAATGTGATATGGGGTGATGAATTTGGATTTCAAATGCCTTAAGTGTGGTTATGATAAGTATCAGGTAACTACCTGCATATTGCCTGAAAAAAATCCTAACTTAAAATTCGAAATTGGAAAATACTATCTCAAAACATGTTTAAATTGTGGTTATGTAGAAATGTATTGTGCCAAAATAATAGACAAAAGCGAAAAATATGTACCTGCAAAAAATTAAAGATTTTATTTTTTCCAGAAAATGTTCTGTTTGCAGGAGAATAGTCAAAGATTCTGGAAAATATATCTGCAATGATTGTTTTAAGTTGCTTGAAAAAAAAGGACAATTAAAAAATATTGACAATTATTTCTTTTTATTTTATTATGAGAAGGATATAAAAGATGTAATCGCTGATTACAAATTAAAAAACAGGAAAAATCTGGTTATCCAATTGTCATCTCTTGTAAGTGATCCCATTAAATCTTTAATAATTGAAAAAAATATTGAGATTGTTATTCCAGTACCTATTAGTATGGAAAGATTTAGGGAGAGAGGATTTAATCAAGTGGAATTATTACTGGAGACTATAGGTATCACCTACAAAAAAATCAAGAAGGTACGTAATACAAAGCACATGTATGACTTATTAGATGAAAAATCTAGAGAGGATAACATAAGAAATGCATTTATGACAAATTTAGATGTTAACAACAAAAATATATTACTTGTTGATGATATTGTCACTACTGGAAAGACAATTAAAGAAATCATAAAGGAAATTAATAAAAATGCCTCTCCTCAAAGTATTTTTGTCTTTTCAATTGCCTTGTCAAAAGTTTTTAAAATAGAATAAATATTTAATTTTTCTATTTAGAATTTTTTATATTCAAAAATTCTATACCTAATATTCTATATCTATGAATTAATATGAATTTAAAAAGCAATATAACTGAGAAAATAAAAAAATAACAAATAAAAATTATAAGTTTTACATAAATTTTTAACCAGTCAATATCAAAGGAGTAAAATGGATATATATATTGATAATAAAAAAGTAACTATTCGGAAAAAAAATTTTTCTAATTTAGGAGTGGCCATTTTTGAAATAAATAAAAAACTTCTGAAAGAAAATAAGATTCTAAATCAAATATATGTCAATGGTGAAATACTCAAAGACCACAGTATTGTAAATATTGAGGACTTAAAAACCATTGAAATAATAACCAAAAGTTATAGTGGGGTCATTTTGGAATCTGTTTTAAACACAAAGAAATACATTGATAATTATTTTGAAGTTTTTGATAGTCTTTATGATTTTGATGACGATAATTCCATTACCTTCGACGAAATTGACCTTCTAGAAATCACATTGTTTCTCAATTGGTTCTATAATTTATTGCTTTTAATCAAAGAAAACTATATCTTCAAATTTATTCGAGACGACTATGAAGAATATATGGAAAACTTCAGACTTTCTCTTCAGTCAGTGGAAATCCTCTACAAGAAAGGTCAATTTGATGAAATGTTTACTGAATTGGAAACTATTACCAATTATTTTTTGATGGATTTTTATAATAATGTTGATGATTATATTGACGATATTCTTCAAGAAGAAAACAAAAAAAGTCTGTTAAACTGAGATGGCTGAAAAACTAAAAGTTTTTATGAAAATATATTAACTAGGAGTCTGATTAAAGATGAGAAAAAAAGTAATTGCTGCCAATTGGAAAATGAACAAAACAAATAAAGAAGCTCTCGAAACACTCACAGAACTAAAAAACCTTACTGGTGATATAGAAAATGTCACAATAGTAGTTGGGGCTCCCTTTACTGCCCTTAGTGATGCTGTAAAGACAGTCAAGGACTCCAATATAAGTATTGCTGCGCAAAATATCTATCCAAAGGATGAAGGGGCCTACACAGGAGAAATTTCTCCTGTTATGCTAAAATATATTGGGGTAAACTACGTAATTATTGGTCATTCTGAGAGAAGGGAATATTTTAAAGAAACCAATGAGTTTATAAATGAAAAAATCATGGCTACATTATCCCATGACATGATTCCTATTTTTTGTATTGGAGAAAAATTAGAAGACAGAGAGCAAAAAAGAACCAATGAAGTAATTAAAGAGCAATTGATTATTGGATTAAATAATCTTTCAATAGAAGATGCTAAAAAGCTAATAATTGCTTATGAACCTGTATGGGCAATTGGCACAGGAAAAAGTGCTTCCCCACAAATGGCTCAGGAGACCCATAAAGAAATAAGAAATATACTAGCTGAAATCTTTACAGAAGAAGTCGCTAAAATTATTCCAATACAATATGGTGGTTCCATTAATGTTGAAAATGCCAAAATTTTGCTATCAGAACCAGATATAGATGGTGGGCTTATAGGAGGAGCTTCTCTAAAAGCTGAATCATTTTACAAAATCATAAAAGCAGGAGAATAGGAGGACACAATGAAAAAACCTTTAATGTTATTAATCCTTGATGGCTGGGGAATTAATGAGAATCCCACTGAAAAAAATGCGATAAAAGAAGCAAATCCTAAGAATTTTTACAGATTAGTAAATACTTATCCTCACAGCAAATTACAAGCTTCTGGAGAAGAAGTGGGACTACCTGAGGGCCAAATGGGAAACTCAGAAGTGGGACATTTAAATATAGGAAGCGGGCGAATTATATATCAACCTTTAGCTGAAATATCCAAAGATGTCAAGGATGGCGGTTTTTTTAGAAAACCTTCATTGATGGAGGCATTCCAATATGCCAAGGATAACAATGTCAATCTTCATTTGGGCGGACTTGTCTCAGATGGGGGAGTTCATTCCCATATTACTCATATATACGCTCTTATTCAAATGGCTAAAAACTATGACCTACAAAATCTATATCTACACGGAATCTTAGATGGAAGAGATACACCTCCACAGTCTGGTGCTCAATTTTTAAAAGACATTGAAGATAAGATGAATGAAATAGGTATAGGAAAAATGGCTACTATCACTGGTAGATACTATGCAATGGACAGAGATAAGAACTGGGATAGGGTGGAACTGGCATATAATGCAATGGTAAATGGAATTGGAAATGAGTCCACTTCGGTGGCCGAAGCAATGAACAATTCCTATGCCAACAAAATTGTAGATGAATTTGTAGTTCCCACTATTATTGACAGAGAAGGATTAATTAAAAATGGAGATGTCTTCATAAATTTTAATTTCAGACCAGATAGAGCAAGAGAGATTACCAGAGCCTTAAACGACAAAGAGTTTCCGTACTTTGAAAGAGAATATCTAGGATTAAAGTATTATTGTATGAGACAATATGATGCTACAATTGATGCCAAAGTTGTTTATACAGATAAAGAAATTGAAAATACTTTTGGAGAGATTATTTCAAAGGCTGGGCTTTCTCAACTACGGACTGCAGAGACTGAAAAATATGCACATGTTACTTTTTTCTTCAATGGCGGAGTAGAAGAGCCTTATCCAGGCGAAGACAGAAAATTAATCAACTCTCCCAAGGTCGCCACTTATGATTTAAAGCCTGAAATGTCAGCGATTCAGTTGACAGATAGTGTAATTGAAGAAATAAAAAAAGATAAGTATGATGTTATAATTTTAAATTTTGCCAATCCAGATATGGTAGGACATACTGGAATATTTTATGCTGCTATAGAAGCCATCAAGACAATTGATATTTCTTTGGGAAAAATTGTTGATGCAATTCTTTCTCAAGATGGGACTTTAATAGTAATTGCTGACCATGGTAACGCAGAAAAAATGGAAGATCCAATAACTGGAGTTCCATTTACTGCTCACACTAGTAACGCTGTTCCTTTTATTCTAGTTTCTGAAAAATATAAAAGTGCAGCAGTTAATGATGGTAAATTAGCTGATGTAGCTCCTACAATTCTGGATATTCTTAATATTTCCCAACCAAATGATATGACAGGGGTATCTCTTATAAAAAAATAAATACTAAATTTGAACTTCAAAGATTAGCAAGATAGTTCCAATTCAAATTTAATTTATAAATTATGTTTGAATAACCATTGTAAATTAATAGTTATATAGCCTCTCGGAGTCTCTGACAAATTAGTAAAACAAAATGTGGTTAAAATATATAAAAATACTTTTTATAGTTTTGGATGAAACAACTTGTATT
>JGI994J12354_10003143_pt1 | contig 15631 bp, 15 predicted proteins | sample IntmicLarv3ML3BL_FD_12354 | JGI IMG/M metagenome (IMG submission 12354)
GTAAACAGCGGAACAAGCGTCAATCCCTCGGCGGTAAACGCCTCGTGTGCCGCTTCGTTTCTCAAAATTACACACAAAACCGTGTCGATTTCGGCACCGCGCGCCCGAAGCTCTTTGACACTCGCAAGCTGCTGCCCGCCCGTTGTGACGACATCTTCAATGACACAAACCTTTTTGCCGTCGATTGCCATTCCCTCAGCAAGTTTGCATGTTCCATATTCTTTAGCCGTTTTTCTTACAAACGCACATTTTCTTCCCGTTTCAATCGAAAGTGCCGTAACAACTGGAATTGCGCCCATTTCCAAGCCTGCTATAACATCTGTTTCCTGCGGAATCAGCTCGCTCATTCCCTCGGCGATTTCCGCAAGAATTTTCGGATCGGAATTAAACATAAACTTGTCAAAATATTCGGTCGAGCGCTGCCCCGATCGAAGCAGAAAGTCACCTGTCAAATACGCCGCTGCGTATATTTTTTTTGCCAATTCGCTTTTAATCATTAATTACACACCCAATCTTTTTTTCTTTAATATTACCATCTCATACTTGAATTTTCAAGATTTTATTGAAAATTTCAGCCTGTTATGCTATTATTTAACGAGTGACACGAAAATTCCGCTTGCATAAGCGGCTGTAAAAGGAGCATAATCATGGATTTCAACCAAATAAAAGAATTGATAAGGGTTGTGAATGATTCACAAAATATTAACGAGATTAAAGTCTCGGAGGGTTCGACCGACGTATATATCAATAAAGGCGTCGCCAAGGTGGTTCAAACAAGCGCCGCAGTCGTGAGCGAAACACCGACCGCCGCCGAACCGATTACGATTTTGCCTGAAGAGCCCGCACCGCAAAAGGTCGGGGAATATATAACCTCGCCCATTGTCGGCACTTTTTATGAAAGCAACGCCCCCGGAAAGCCTCCGCTGGTGATTGTGGGAAAGAAAGTTAAAAAAGGTGAGGTCGTTTGCATAATTGAGGCGATGAAGGTTATGAACGAAATTCAAAGCGGCTTTGACGGCGAAATTGCCGAGGTTTTGGTGAAGAATGAACAGCTTGTCGAATTTGGGCAGCAGTTGTTCAGAATTGTTTAAAGGGTGGTATGATGCCTGATCTTAACGCAAAACAAATAATGGAAATAATTCCGCATAGATTCCCGTTTTTGCTTATTGACAGGGTAATCGAACTTGAAGCAGGAAAGAAATGCATCGCGATTAAAAACGTGACAATGAACGAGCCGTTCTTCCCGGGGCACTTCCCGCAAATGCCTGTTATGCCGGGCGTTTTGATCATCGAAGCGATGGCGCAGGCGGGTGCAGTCGCGATTCTCTCGTTAGACGATTATAAAGGAAAGCTAGCGTTTTTCGGCGGAATAGACAAGGCAAAGTTTCGTGGAATGGTCGTTCCCGGCGACACATTGCGGCTTGAAGTCGAGCTTTTGAAGCTTCGAGGTCCCGGCGGAATTGGTGCAGGGAAGGCCTATGTCGGCGAGAAGAAAGTCGCCGAGGCTGAATTTACATTCATGGTGGGGTAAAATAAATGTTTGAAAAGATTTTAATTGCAAACCGCGGCGAAATTGCCGTGCGGGTCATTCGCGCCTGCAAGGAGCTGAACATTGCGACCATAGCGATTTTTTCGGAAGCCGACAGAGACGCGCTTCACACACAGCTTGCCGACGAGGCGGTTTGCGTCGGTTCGGCAAGACCGCGTGACAGTTATTTGAATATGAGCAACATCATTAGTGCGGCATGTAAAACGGGAGCGCAGGCGATTCACCCCGGTTTCGGGTTTTTGTCGGAAAACAGCGTTTTTGCGTCGCAATGCGGTGATTGCGGAATAAAATTTATCGGTCCGAGCGCTTCGGCAATCGACCTTCTCGGCGACAAGGCGAATGCCAAGGCTTTGGCGAAATCGGCGGGTGTTCCGGTCATTCCTGACAGCGGCGGGATTGTTGAGGATTTGGAAACCGCCGAAAAATTCGCAGAAGAAGTCGGCTATCCTGTCATGGTTAAAGCAGCGGCGGGCGGCGGCGGCAAGGGAATTCGTGCCGTTTCCTGTAAGGAAGAACTGGAAAACGCTTTCTTTGCGGCGAAAAGTGAAGCGAAATCGGCGTTTTCAAATGATGATGTTTACATGGAAAAGGTCATAAAAGACGCGAGACACATAGAGGTTCAAATCTTGGCCGACAGTTTCGGCTCGGTCATTCATTTGGGGGAGAGGGATTGTTCGCTTCAAAGAAACAACCAAAAGGTGATGGAAGAAGCGCCGTCGTCGGCAATCAGCGGGGACAGGCGCAGAGAGATGGGCGAATGTGCCGCGAGAATGGCGAAAGCGGCGAAATATGAAAACGCGGGAACAATTGAGTATTTAGTTGATAAAGACGGTAATTTCTATTTCATGGAAATGAACACGCGAATTCAGGTTGAACACCCCGTGACAGAAATGATTACAGGTGTTGACATCGTCGCCGAGCAGATTAGAATTGCGGCGGGTTTGCCGCTGAGTTTCAATCAAAATGATATCAAAATTTCGGGGCATTCAATTGAATGCAGAGTGAATGCCGAATCGCCCGAGCGCAATTTTGCGCCGTCGCCGGGGAAGATAAATTATTTGTTGATGCCGTCGGGTGGGCTTGGATTGCGCGTTGACAGCGCGGTTTATGCGGGCTATGCGATTCCGCCGTTTTATGATTCGATGATTGCGAAAGTCATTACCCACGGGCAAGACAGGGACGAGGCAATTCGCAAAATGAAACGTGCATTGTCTGAATTTGTCATTTCGGGCGTTGACACAAATATTGATTTTCAATTAGATTTGCTCAACAACGAAGATTTTCTGAGAGGCGACACAGATACGGGATTTGTCGGGCGGTTTATGACAGGCTACCTCTAAAAGCTCTGTTTCACACACTTTTGATTTTGAAAAAGACCCAGAATCCGGTCTTTTTCAAAATCAAAAGCGGTTCAACAACGAGTTTTTAGACGTGTCCGACAGGGAAACAATAGTATTTAATGAGGGTTACTTAATATGAATCTATTTAAGAAGAAACAATATATTTCAATTAACACAACTTCAAAAGCGAAGAATGAAAAAGGTCCTGCGGACGGCGTTTTTGTGAAATGCCCTTGCTGCGGCAAGACGATTTATTGCAAGCAGCTTGACAAGAACAAAATTTGCCCCGAGGCGGACTGCGGTGGATATTTCCGCTTGACTGCGGCTGAGCGAATCGCTGTGACAGCTGACAATGGGACGTTTGTAGAACGCGACAAAGACATGACATCGAAAAACCCCGCCGAATATCCGAATTATGAGGCGAAAATAAGCCAGACTCAGCAAAAAACGGGGCTTAAAGACGCGGTTGTTTGCGGAAGCTGCAAAATCGGCGGAATTGAAACGGTTTTGTGCGTGATGGATTCGTCGTTTATCATGGCGAGCATGGGAAGTGTCGTCGGAGAAAAGATTACACGCGCTTTTGAATATGCCACAGAAAACAGCTTTCCAATCGTAATTTTCACAGCAAGTGGGGGTGCAAGAATGCAGGAGGGAATCATTTCGCTTATGCAAATGGCGAAAGTTTCCGCCGCGGCGAAACGCCATTCGGAAAAAGGATTGCTTTACATTACCGTCTTGACCGACCCGACGACGGGCGGCGTGACGGCGAGCTTTGCCATGCTCGGCGACATAATTCTTGCCGAACCTAAGGCGCTGATCGGCTTCGCGGGAAGACGTGTAATCGAGCAAACGTTACACAAACAGCTTCCCGAGACGTTCCAGTCGGCGGAATTTATGCTTGAGCATGGGTTTGTTGATAAAATTGTTGAACGGCAGAGAATGACTGAGGTTATTGCGGCATTGTTGAGGGTTCATGAATAATTGCGGAAGCAAGTGACCACACAAAATCCGACTCAAAAGGTTCAATAACAAATCGCTTGCTGTTCGATACTCAATAAGCTTGCCAAAGAATTTCAATCAAAATTGTTGACATATAATGTTTTTTGCATCATAATGAAACCGATTATTTAACGAGGTGTACTAAAAATGGCTAAAACAACTCAAAAGGCTAATATCTGCACATATACGTCTGTATCCTATTATTATGGAGACAGGCTTGGGTTGCTATTGCCATGATGTAATAATCAACGGCTATACAGCGGCTCAAGGCGTTTTGCTTTGAGCCGCTATTTTTATTTTAGGAGGAACACAAATGAATAACGATGAAACTTTCGAAATTGTCAAACGTTTCGCAATCAACATTTTTTCGGAGGAGGGGTTGAAAAGCCGCCTCAAAAGCAAACCCTTGAAAATAAAGTTTGGGGCTGACCCGTCGCGCCCGGACTTACACTTGGGGCATACCGTCCCATTAAGAATGTTACGGCGTCTTCAAGACGCAGGGCATGAAATTATTTTTGTCATCGGTGATTTTACGGGTATGATTGGAGACCCGTCGGGAAAAAACAAAACCCGAACTCCTCTCACATTTGAGGAAACACGTCGAAACGGACAAAGCTACTTTGAGCAAGTTGCAAAAATTCTTGACCCTGCCAAGGCACAAATTACCTATAATTCCGAATGGCTGAGCAAAATGGTTTTCAGCGATGTTCTTAAGCTTGCGAGCAATTATACACTTGCGCGAATAATGGAAAGAGACGATTTCGCCAAACGCTATTCGGAAAATCAACCGATTGGACTTCATGAATTATTCTATCCTCTAATGCAAGGATATGATTCAATTGCGCTTAATTCTGATGTTGAGGTCGGCGGAACAGACCAAACCTTTAATCTTTTAGTTGGGCGTGAATTGCAAAGGGATTATGGACAGAATCCTCAGGAAGTCGTTACTTTTCCATTGTTACCCGGACTTGACGGTATGGAAAAGATGAGTAAATCGCTGGATAATTATATCGGAATTGATGAGCCGCCGGAAATCATTTTCGAAAAATGTATGAAAGTGCCGGATCATCTTATGAGCGATTACTTCCGCTTAACGACTGACATACCCGAAGAAGAATATTTACATCAAATACGGCAGGACATTAGGCAAGCTCACTGCATTTACGCAGCTGAGATCGTAAGAATGTATCACGGCGAAAGCTCTGTGGAATGTGCGAAACAACGTTATATATCAATTGCCTCCGGTAAAGTGCCGGAAAATATGAAAATTATAACGGTTTCTGAACGTGAAGTTTCGATTATTGAGTTGCTCAAGCAAGCCAAATTTGCCGAATCCAATTCGGAAGCAAGACGTTTAATTGAAGGAAAGGGAATTAAGCTAAACGGTGAGATTATCAATGATGTAAATTTATTTGTAACAGAAGAAGCTGTCATAAGCCGCGGGAAAAACAAATTTGTGAAAGTGGTTTTCTGATAATTCTGCTAAAAACAAGAACGGAACTGTCTCGCTTTTTCTTAGCAAGACAGTTCCGTTCTTGTATACAAAACATCTATAGCAATTCCGTTTGACATAAGTAATTTTACTGCGCCGAAAACACCTTGAAGCATGGCGATTTTCGACTTGAAAATTACAAGTCAAACATGGAATTGCTATATTATTTAATGTCAGTGTGTACCCGGCGGGTCAATATGGACTGTCATTGTATCTGAATCCCATGAAGCTTCCACATCGAGAAGCTCGACAACCGCCCTAATCGGAACGTATACTTCGCCATTGTACATAAAACCGGGGGCATCCAAAACAACTTGAGAGATTACACCATTCACGATAAATTCATTAACACAATCATGCCAAACATCAATCGTTTGCTGATGGGGTAAATCAATTGGATTCGGTGTCGCGGAAGCGTTATTTGAGTTTCCGATATCACCGTCAATATACACTGTTTTTGTCGCTGTATTGAACAAATAAGTCATTCCTAATTTTTCAACGACTTCACCTATTCCGACAAAGGTTCTGCTTTCCGGTGATACTATCGCAAAGTTTTCTGCCCATAAATTGTTTACTGTAAGATGAGCAAACTGAACAGACATAGTTCTGTGATCATTAGGTGTAGATGTAGGTGTCGGAGTCGCAGTATTACCGGGAATTGGTGAGAATGTTGGTGAAGGTGCTTTTGTCGGTTGATAAACCGAGCCGGGATTTGCTGTCGGTAATGGTGCAGATGTTGATTGCGACGGCGCAAGCGTCGGAAGAAAAAGCGTCGGCATAGCGGTCGGCGCGGCGGTGGGTTTAATCGAACCTATTATCGTTATCACGTGACTGTCGCCGTCCCATCCAACATCAAATCCTAAATTTTCGCTGATAAATCTCAGCGGCACGAGTGTTCTGTCGTTCATTATTCTCGCGGGAACGTCAAGAACGACCTCGACGCCATTCACGGTAGCAAGAACATTGTCAATTTGCAACTTAATTACGATATTACCATTCGTTGCAGTTACCAATCTGAAACTCGATTCCCACATTACTTCTGCGCCCAAAGCTTCGAGAATTGCTCTAAACGGGACCAAGGTTCTTCCGTTGATAATAATCGGGGAAACATCAAACTCCAATTGTTCCCCGTTTAAAATCACTTTAGTTTCATCTGCCGCGGGTGCTGTTACAGTGAACAATCCGAGCGCAATTACAAGGCAAAGAACCAAGCTGACTATCTTTTTCATTGTATTATCCTTTCTGCCGATATGCATGAGTTTTTATTACATGGATATTATAATGAATTAAACTTGCGTTGTCAACACTAAACGAGAGAAAATATAAACCCATATTACACACATTCAACTTACAATGGTTTGAGGGGTGATTGTAAATGAATATTAATGTGGGTGAAAAGATAAAAGAACTGCGGGTGATAAAAGGAATAACTCAAGCCGAATTAGCTGAAAAAGTGGGGGTCACTACTTCCGCTGTTTCCTCATATGAAGTCAGCGCAAGACAACCCTCCTACGACATTCTTATTAAAACGGCGAAATTGTTTAACGTCACAGCCGACTATTTATTGGGCTTGAGCGGTAAAGATGTGATTGATGTGACAGGCTTGAACGTGAAGCAGAGAAACATAATCAGAGATACGGTGTCGGAGTTTAAGCATTCCGCCGACAAAAAATAAAGTCCCCGCGTAAGCAGGTGTCCATAAGATGGCATCATAAAACTTATGGCTCATGTCGGGTGGGATTCAACAAAGATTAGTAGAGGTGTTTTACTATAATGAAAAAATTATTTGTTTTTGTCCCTTTAATTATTTTGTTGCTTGCATCATGCAATCTTGGGGACGAAACGTCCGAAGTGTTTCAAAACTCAAGAACCAAAGTGCTTGACACTATGGCAAGTCGTGAAGAAAAGGTCTTTCATGAATTGTTTGACACGTTATTTACAGCATTGGATAACAACGATAAAAATGGAATAAAAGACCTTTTTTCCGTTGTTGCAATTAATGAAATTCCTGATTTAGACAGTAAAATAGAAGATTTCTTGAATGTATATAATGGTCCCATGGAGGTTGAAAACATAAAATATTCGGCGGGTTATAGCGGCGGAAAAACAGAATACGGTAAACGGCAAACTCGACTTCATAATTTAAACACTATAATTATTGCTGACGGAATACGATATCATATTGGCGTGGTGCTATATTCAGAAGATGACTTCAACAAAGATAATGAAGGGATACATATACTGGAATTTTCAACGGATGAGGCTTACAATAGTATATATTACGCAAATCATATCTCGTATGACGCGGAACCGGGATTTTATTATCAGTATTCCGCCGAAATTCGTGACGATATAAAATTTATTGAAGACAGAAAATGGAATTATACACATTATGACAGAGTGCTAACAGCGGAAGAAATTAGAGCCATAGTGGAAAAGAATAATGACTACAACAAACTTATTGCGGTTATAGGCGAACCGAATTGTTCTTGGGCAGAATATAAATTTTATTATTATGAACTTGCGAACGGTCTTTTTGCTGTTATCAAACTGGATGATACGACTTGGGAAAGAGAATACAGGAGTATTGAAAACCCTGATGCTATCGTAGCCATTTATATAGCAAATGAGACAGAAAACATTGAAACAATCTGGACATCTGACAATTTTGTAAAACTGACCGGTTTGTACCGTTATTACACCTCTTTCGACAGAGAACTCACGGAGGATTTTTTTAAATCATTTCCCTCGCGAAGCGACAGCCTTGACCGGTTGAAAGATGAAATTGGTTCGCCAAATGTTGATGAGACTTGGTATGCTTATTTTCAATTATCAGATAAACGATTCGTTGGATGCAATTATTATGGCGACAGTATTGAAGAGATTTTTGTTTGTGATTCTGAGGACAGATTATACACTATTTGGGAAAAGGACAATTAGGGTCAATCAATTAAATAAAGTAAGCGTTTATTAATTTATACTATTCCATGATTTAGGTATAGACACATTTGATGTCCCTCGCTCTCGCTCGGTACGCTTCGCTATCAATTGTGTCTATATGTTTAAAATGAAATAGTATTAGAACGCTTACTTTATTTTTTGTTGATGAATAATTATTGAAAATCGGCAAAGAATATTTTTTGATTTATTTCTCCTTTTTCCTCTCTCTTTATGCCGCAGCTTGTCTGCGGCAGTTTTTTTAGGTAAACGATGATTAATTGAATCATCGTTTACCTAATTAACTCAAGCACACCTCAAATAGGTGCGTTTAGGTTAGCTGTGTCGTTTTCCATAAAGTCAGTAAATGAAATTTCTGCCTGCCTAACAGCGAGTTTAAGGTCAAGCAAAAGATTGTCCAATGTTTCTACCGTGTAAGCTAACAATTCCACTAAATCAAAACAAGTTTCCTGATCGTTTTTCATTTTATCCACATCCATCATCCGCTTTTATCCTACCTATAAGTATATTGACGGATATAAGCGCACCTGTCAATGGTAAATAATGTTGTATACTCTTTAATAGGATAAAACAACAAGGAGCGTGCATATGAAAAAGAAAGTTTCAATAACCTTAGACGCAGACATAGTCAATAAACTTGAAAAGATGTGTGAAAAAGAAGACAGAACGATTTCCAATATGATAAATATGTTGCTGAAACGAATATTAAACGAAAAATCGAATTAAGAGCCTATCCAACAATAGACGACTTCACGATTTTTCGGTCTTTTTCCACATTACATCGTCAATAGACCTGTCCTGAAACCCGAATTTTTACCGAACCAATTTTTGTCCCGTTTCCCCTCTAATGGTTTTTCGCGGTGTTTGCGAAAAACCATTAGAGGGGAAACGGGACTGAAAAATTGTGTAAGGTAGTTTCAGGACATGTCTAATACCTCCTTGTGTGCCACTGCGGGTACACTTCGTCGGCATTTCCTCACACTACGAAAAAATCCTCGAAAAATTATTTCGGCGCTATTGTTGAATAGGCTCTAAAAAATTCGGTAATGAATCCCAACAAGGTTTCACTACCGAATCAATTTGCTTTTTAATAATCCCGCATTCTCTTCCAAACGCTCCGCACCAGATTATACCGTTCAAGCGGCATTCCCTTAAACGGGCAGTTGCTCGTGCTGAAAATATATCCGCCGCCGGGCTTTGCGTGTGTCAGGCAATATTCTGCGCTGGCGACAACTTCTTCTTCCGTTCCTGTTTGAATCGCCGCGCAATGCACGTTTCCGATTAAACAAACCTTGTCACCGACAAGTCTTTTAACCTCGCGAATGTCAACGCCAGCCATCGGGTCAATTGAATGAAGCGCGTGAGGTTTGCAATCAACCATTTGATTAAGAATCGGCATGATATTTCCGTCTGTGTGCTTAATCGTATATTGCCCGTTTTCACGCGCACTTTTGATTATTTTATATAAATAAGGTTGAATAAACTCTCCGAAATTTTCGGGCGAAAGGAACGGTCCCGAATTGTAGCAATAATCGCTGCAAAGAAGCAAACATTCAACGCCGCTTTCCATAAGAAGCTTATTGCGTTCAATCGCTTTATCTGCCATTTTTTCGGCATGCTCCTTCAATTCCTCGGGCGCGTCAACCATTTTATATGCAAAATCATACATTCCGTTTCCATCGGGAATGGAATATGTTCCGTCGCCGTGAAAAGCAAGCATCAATCTCTCGCCGTTCATTTCCTTCAAATATTTAAAAATGGTTTTAAGTTCGTCAGAAATAATCGAATCACGCCAAAACGGCGTTCCCGTCAGTTCAATATAGGGTCCGGGTATTATTGAGTATTCAAGCTCCGTAAAAACATGTGTCATAAATTCGGCAAGGGAGAAAAGTTCTTTTTCGCGATCTTTCTCGCCTAACTTATAAAAATTTTCTGGTTTTAAATTTTCCGTCGCATATGTTCTTCCGAACATTTCTTCTTCCAGCTGAAACTCCAGCTCCAGCGTCGGAACCATGTCAGGTGTTCCGAGGTTAAATGCTGTAATCGCTCGTTCTTTCGGTGTCATTTCAATACCCTCCCCTTATAATAGTCATTTAAATTGAAAGCAGGCTATAATTCACTGATATAAACATTCCCATCCTCGCCTATTTCAATATTCGCCTTTAAAACGCTTACGAAATATGCCGTGTGGACGTATGTTCTGTTGTTAATCAGTCTCATTTTGCAACCGCTGTTTTCAGTTGTTTCAGTCGTCATTTTAAACGAATCGCGGAATTGCTTAGGCGCTTTTCTGTCGATTACGACGGTTGAATCTTTCTGCCACCAGTTGACCGTATAACCCAGCGCCTCAGCGGCTTCTCTAAGCGGAATGTAGTAAAGCCCATCAACAGTTTCGGGCGGCGAAGAGGTCGCGACACTTCTAACATAGACCTTTTTCCCTTCGCCCGAAAGCAAAATTAAATTTTTAAGCTTTTCAACAGTCCCCGCATAGGACATTTCTTCATTGAATTGTTCTATGTCCGGCGCATAATCAAATCCGCTTCCGTCGAAATATTCCACCGCGATTATATAAAAACCGTTTCTTTTGACTATCGTATATTCTTCGTTCCATTTTCCTTCTGCAATGATATAAATATTAAACATCGGCTCTGCTTTAAACCGTCCGCTTTTCGACAGGCAATAAAAGCTCAGACGCTCTGTTTCAAGTCTCTCGCTTTGAGTTTGCCTTTCTACATAAACAGTGCCTTGCCATTCCTCGGGTATTTTAACATAATAATCAACATTAATGCCGACTATATGCCCCTGAGAAATGTCAGCACGCTGAACAATTGTGTCATCGTCCGCCGCCATTAAAATCAGCATAGCGGCAATTAAAGCCAAATATTTTAATTTTTTTGCAAATTTCAGCATATATATTTTTCCTTCTTTGCCGGACGTTTGTCAAGCTCGCGCTTCTTTTCTTCAAAACCGGGGCGACCGAAAATCGCATATGTCGCGTTCTTTCCTTCTTCAACGCCCGGTTGGCTGAACGCATCGATGTTCATCAACTCACCCGCGAACGCTGTTGCGACCTCGAAAAGATAGAGAAGCTGTCCGAGTGTAAACTCGTTAACTTCCGGCAATGTTATTGTCATGTTTATCTTGCCCGCTGACAGCAGGGCATATTCAGTCGCGACACGCTCAACATCAATAAGTTTGTTTTGCGTAGCCCCGCCCAAAAAGCCAATATCGGGAATATCCTTATAAATTTTAGGGATTTCCATTGTTTGTCTATAATTATCAACAGCAAGAAACACGACGATTTTGTCATAAGGTCCTTCCGCATAAAGCTGAATTTGCGAATGCTGATCTGTTGCACCGAGTGCTTTCACGGGCGTTGGTCCAACATTAACGATGTTTCCGTTGTTATCAACTTTCTTACCCAAGCTTTCCGCCCAAAGCTGAGCATACCAATCCGAAATATATTTCAGCGAATCGGCATAAGGCATCATGACGGAAATGGGTTTGCCCTTGCAAAGCCCGATGTAGTTAAGCACCGCATACATAAACGCAGGATTTTCCCGAATTTCGGGGTTTTTGCAAATTTCGTCCATATAAGCCGCACCTGCAAGCATTTCCACGATGTCAACGCCTGCAAACGCCGCGGGAAGCAGCCCAACCGCCGTCAGCTCTGAAAAACGTCCGCCCACACCCGATGGAATTATAAATGTCTTATAGCCCTCTTCTTTTGCGATTTTAATAAGATTTCCTTTTACGGCATCGGTCGTGCAAACGATGTGTTTCTTCGCTTCTTCCTTGCCTAGTTTCTGTTCGAGCATATCTTTTATAATCATAAATTGCGACATTGTTTCCGATGTGCTACCCGATTTTGTCACAATGTTAAATAACGATGTTTCAATGTCAATTATGTCAAACAAGGACGCTAATTTTTCGGGATCGATGTTGTCGGCGACATAAAAGCGGGGGAATCCTCCACGTTTTTCTTTCGGAAGTTCGTTGTAAAAAGGGTGTTTAATCGCCTGTTGAACCGCCATGGGACCAAGAGCAGAGCCGCCGATTCCGAACACAACAAACGCTTCGGTTTGGTCTTTCATTTCGTTTACATATTCTGCAATTTCCTTTGCCGTTTCCGTTTGGTTATAAGGAAGGTCGCGGAAGTCCATTTTGCCCGAGGTGCGTTTTGTTTCCATAGCCTTGACTGCCGCTGGTATTTTGCTTTCTAAAGCTTCAAAATCTTTTGTCGAGAAGCCTTGTTTACCTAAAAATTCTTCGGTCATGTTGTTAAAATCCAATTTAACGCGCATTGACGCTTTCCAAACATTGTTTGCATATCTTTCTGTCATTGATGTTGTATATCCTTTCCTGAATGGTCTTTAAAAGCTTCAATTAATATATAATAGTCGAGCCGTTATGTCAAGTTTCTTTCTTTTGCGACAAGACTTTTACGGCAATTCCTCAAGCGTCCTAAACACATATCCATCTGCCTTAAGTTTATCAATAACATCGGGCAACGCCTCAGTGTTCGACTGCGAAACGGCGTGAAGCAAAACGATGCTTCCATTGTGCATTCTTGAAACAATCGTGTCATAAGCGGCGTTCTTTCCCGGCTGATTGTCTGTCTCCCAGTCCTTATAAGCAAAGCTCCAAAAAATTGTTTTATATCCCAAATCCTGAGAAAGCTTCAACGTTCTTGCACTGTATTCACCCATGGGTGGGCGGAAATATTTCTTCATTTCATAACCTGTTACTTCTTTATAATAACGCGCCGTTTCCTCAAGCTCATAAACAAACTCATCGTCCGACAAATCAGGCGAGCTTAGGTGTTTTACACTATGGTTTCCAACCAAATGACCCTCGTTTACCATACGTTTAATCAAATCGGTTTGTTCCTCGATGTAAGGTTTCGTCACGAAAAACGCCGCTTTAACACCTTTTTCCTTTAAAACATCTAAAATCAACGCCGAATAGCCGTTTTCATAGCCCTCGTCAAACGTGAGATAAATGTTTTTCGCATAAATATCTCCTAGATAATATCCGCCGAACTGTCTGATGTCGAAATCACGTGAGGCTGTCGGCGGTTGATGTTCGTTGTTGGGGTTATAATACCAGCCGGCTTTTTTGTTTGAAAGCGCACCGTCAACATAGGGGCTTCCATAGTTGTCTGAATAGGGCGAAATGACATTGGAATCCTCTGGAGCTTCAATTGGAGGCTCTGTCGGATTTGTCGGTGTTTCTGTTTCCTCCGCCGTTTCTGTAGAAGTCGGCTCTTCTGTCATTTCCTGTGTTTCTGGTTCTTGTGTCGGCTCGGGAGAAATCTCTGTTTCCTCTTGAAAAAGCGTCGGCTCGGGGTCGACTCTGATTTCATCTTGAGAAGAAGTTTGTTCCGGGTCGACACCAATTTCATCTTGAAAAGGTGTTGCTTCGGGTAAAATCGGTTCTTCTCCTGTCAGCCGCAAAAACATTGACTTAATCGTTCCCTCTAAAGAGGTCGCCGCGATTATGAATACGCAGAGCAGAAACAAAACCTTCAAAATCTTACGTTTGTTCATCTCATCAACACCTAATTTTAAGAATAATTTTCATAAAAATGTAAAACCTATAAACCATGAAAACGAATATATCAAAAAACCTCCATATTAATATACAACATCTCAAAGAAAATTTCAAGGATTGCGGCGATTTTGTTGAAAGAAAAATTCCGATTCGGAGTGAAAACGCGCTTAAAAGCCTTATTTATGTCGTTTATATCGACGCGCTTATCGACAGGAAAGCTTTGGAAATAAGCGTTATTTCTCCGATTATAACGAGAATTAACAACATTGGCTGTGATTCTCTTTTTGAAACGATTAAGGATGTGGGCGTTTCAACGGCGGAAGTCAAGGATGAAACTGATTTCGACAAAATTCTGACATCCGTTTTGTCGGGTGATTGCGCCATTTTTGTTGATGGATTTGACAAGGCAATGATTATTTCCGCCAAAGGATTTCCAAGCAGGGGTGTTCAGAAAGCCGAAACAGAAGTGGTTGTCCAAGGGTCGCAGGAAGCTTTTTCAGAGGGAATGAGAACAAACACAGGACTCATTCGCCGCCGCATTCGCGACACGAAGTTGAAAGTCGTTCAAACGCAAATGGGAAGACGAAGCGCGACCGACGTTGCCGTTATGTATCTCGAAGGTATCGCGCGCCCGAAAATCGTTGAGGAAACGCTGAAAAGACTTGCCGAAACAGACATTGATGCCGTGCTTGACAGCGGTTATGTCGAGCAGCTCATCGAGGACAATTGGCTTTCGCCTTTCCCTCAAACGCAAATGACAGAACGCCCCGACAAAGCGGCGGCGTCAATTTTAGAAGGACGGGTGGTTATCGTCGTGGACAATTCTCCATTTGTTTTAATTGTTCCGGCGACGCTTGCCTGTTTCTATCAATCCTCCGAGGATTATTACCAGAGGTTTCACATTATGTCGTTTGCGCGGGTGTTGCGTTATGCAGCGGGATTTTTAGCAATTGCTTTGCCCGGACTCTATATCGCGCTGACCGTTTTTCACCCGTCGATGATTCCGATGCTGTTGGCTTTCAAAATGGCTGCTGCTCATGAGTTGGTGCCGTTTCCGACCGTTTTCGAGGTGTTGATGATGGAATTGGCATTCGAGCTTTTGCGCGAGGCAGGAATCCGCCTTCCGGGCGCTGTAGGAAGCTCAATCGGGATAATCGGCGGGCTTATAATCGGGCAAGCCGCGGTCGAAGCGGGAATCGTCAGCCCGTCGGTGGTGATTGTCGTCGCGCTGACAGGCATTGCAAGCTTCGCTATCCCTCAATATTCGCTTGTCGCAGCATTTAGGATAATGAAATATTTGATTATTATAATGTCGGCGTTTTTTGGGTTGTTTGGATTTTGGGCGGCAATGATTGTCATAACCGTTCATTTAGCGGGACTGAAAAGCTTCGGCATTCCGTATTTGTTTCCGTTTTCGGCGGGAGGAATGAACAGAAACACCGATTATAAAGACACGGTCGTCAGAGCGCCGCTGTTCATGATGAAGAAACGCCCGTTCTTTTCTGACCCATCAAACAGGAAACGGCAACCGTAGGGAATGGCTCTGCTCTTGCCGAAATTAACTGTCCACGGAGAAAAAATCATTACTTGAAAATAAAGTCATTAATGATATAGTAAACACTGATTAATTCAAAAGCTTACTAAAAGCTTAGCGACAGCGGCGAAAGCTCTTACTTATTCCAGTTTGAAACGTCTGAATGGATATTTTGAATCGCTCACGATTTAAGAGCGTTTCAAAAT
>JGI994J12354_10003144_pt1 | contig 15620 bp, 14 predicted proteins | sample IntmicLarv3ML3BL_FD_12354 | JGI IMG/M metagenome (IMG submission 12354)
TCCCTTTCCATACACGCTGTACACTGCTTTTCTAATTTTCTCTGATTCTGCGGTCAAACCGATGTGATCCAACGCCATGGCACCTGAGAGTATGGCAGAGGTAGGGTTCACCTTCGTGACATCCGTGAGCTTGGGGTTCGGACCATGCATCGGTTCGAATAGACCTGACGAGTCCCCCAAACTTCCCATCGGGGTGATATAACTGCCTCCGACGATCCCTGCTGCCACACCTGCAAGGGCTATGCCGTACAGGTCTGTGCACACGACCACATCCATCGAGGACGGGTCCATGACCAGTTCTGCCGTGACATCATCAACCTCCATATCATCCATTAGGAATTTCGAGGCGGCCAGTTCTGTGTAGAACACATCCAGGAACATTCCGTCCGACAGAGGGAAAAAACTTGCTCTGTGAGCGCATGTTATTTTTTTCCTTTGTTTCAGTTCGGCTATCTGCATGGTCTTTTTGAAAAGCCTTTTGCAGCTGTTCACAGATTGGAATTTCTGTGTGTTCACGCCGTCCAGATTTTCAGTCTCGGTTATGTTTAGAAGCGAGTCAGGATTTCCTGTCATCAGGATAAGATCTATGTTTCGGACCCCGGGTTTCTTTGACAGAGGGAAGAATTTTCTTATTGTGGCATAAAGATTCAATTGTTTCTTCAGAACCCTTATCGGATTCTGGTAGTTCTTGTCCTGTGGCTTATCGAACACTCCTCCTGCGATTATGGCATCTGCCTCGGTGCAAAGGTCGACAGTTTCTGCGGGAAGATAGTTACCGGTCTTTTCGAAGGCGGTCTGCCCGATATCTCCATATTCGATACCTATCTTGCCTCCAGCAACTGCGTTGATGACCGCAACCGAAGACATCACCACTTCCGGCCCTACTCCGTCGCCGGGGAGGACCAATATCTTATTCGTCATGTTCTCTTCCTTAGACTCTGTTCATTACTCCTGCGAATATCAGCGGCAGGGAGATGGTGGCATCTCCTTCCACAGTCATCTTCTTTGCGTCGCTTTTGACCTTTCCCCATGAAACGGCTTCCCTGATGCGTGCACCGGACAATGAGCCGTCGTATTCTTCTGCGGTTGTTAAATAAATACAATAATCCAGTCCGCCTCTGAATTGGTTCCACCAGATCACGTGATGTTTCGAGATGCCTCCGCCGACGATCACAGCACCTGTTCTCTTCGCGTTGTTGGTGATCTCGCTGAGCATCTGTTCATCACCGAACAGATCGATCCTGAGTTTTCTGTGTGTCTGATAGTACATCCAAAGCTGACATCCGAAGGATCCGTCGGTTATTCCAGGAACAACTACCGGAACGCCTTTGTGATGACACTGGTAAAGCAGGCTGTCCTCGTTGTCCATCCTTGCACCCACAGCATCGATGATCTCATGCGTGGTCAGGGATTGGGTCTCCGCGAATATCTCCTCGAACATAGGAAGGAGTCTGTCCTCGAGGACCGCACCGTAGCACTCATCGGGAACCAGAACGTTGCCCAATCTGCTGATCTCATGTTCCTCTCTCAGCATCTCGTCGTCCATCATGAAATCCCCTTTGTAATACGCAGCGAATGTCCTTGAAAGATCGTGGTCAAGTGTACCGCATGTTGTGATGATGAGGTCCACCATTCCGTTCCTCACCATGTCGACGATGACACCCCTGGTTCCAGTGGCCATGATACAGGCCGGAAACGACAGTATCCTGAGGCATTCCTTGTCTTTGATCATCGTCTCCGCTATGTCTGTGGCGTCGGCGAGTTTCTGTGCGGTGAATCCTCCCGCCCTTCCCATCGCTCTCAGAAGCTGGTCCGCTGTCATTCCTTTGGTGATCTTTATGTCTTCTACTGGTATCAATTCTAACTTTGACATGATGAACAACTCTATTGACCTGACCCAAGTTCTGCACTGTTAAAACACTTACGGCATGAAAACAATATTATGATTACCAGTCATTACGGGAGTATGTTGATGATCGCCAGAGACAGGGACTATCCTGAACTCTTAGAAGAATTAAGGGGAAAGAAGGTCGTCATTTGGACCTGCAACACATGTGCCAGACTCTGCAATGGTATGGGAGGGGACGAAGCAGCTGAGAAAATGGCAGCCTCTTTGAGAAGAGACGGTATCGATGTGAAGGGGGTATTGTCTACCTCCGCTTCGTGCCTGAGAGGAAAGGTCAGGAAAAGCGAGGACAGGAGCATCCTCGATGAAGCGGACATTCTGCTGACGATGACGTGTTATATCGGATCATCCAACGCTGGAGCGATTTTCAAAAAGGATACATTGAATCCCCCCCCCGGATATGTCGAAGAGGACAGATCCCTTTACGTGTATTCTCAGGATAAGGCCGAAGAGCTTTCCGCGGAAGCTTCCAGAAGGGGTTTGAAAACAGATCCTTTTGTTTAAAAACAGCTGATTTTCTCTATTTTCCCTATCTCCAACCATTATATAGGAGGAGTATGTACAGGATTTAAACTAAAGGGGCAAAGCCAAATGATTGATATGTTTGATTTTAACAATCTGATGTTCATGATCCCTGTAGCGGCTGTAATAGCACTAGTTTTCGCAATCTATTTCTTCAGAGATATTTGGTCGAGAGACAAAGGTACTCCGGAGATGCAGAAGATCTCTAATGCTATCGAGACAGGAGCCATGGCATACCTCAGGCGTCAGTACAAGACCATAGGATTGATCAGTGTGATCCTTGCGATTGTGCTTGCGCTTGCAGGATTGATAGACGCGTTCAAGGATTACCTTGGACTAATGGTAGCGGTTGCCTTCCTCATTGGAGCGGGGTTCTCGATCCTTTCTGGATACATCGGAATGAAGATCTCCGTTAACGCCAACATAAGGACGGCCAGTGCCGCACGTGTTTCATTTAATGACGCATTCGTGTGTTCATTCCGCGGCGGTGCGATTTCTGGTATTGCGGTTTCCGCATTGAGCTTGTTAGGTCTTTTCGCTGTCGTGTTCGTTTATGATGTCATCATCGACGAAACGATGACAAAGACATTACACGCGGTAGTGGGTTACGCATTCGGAGCATCCTTCGCAGCACTGTTCGCACAGTTGGGCGGAGGAATATACACCAAAGCCGCAGATGTGGGTGCTGACCTCGTGGGAAAAGTAGAGGCAGGAATACCTGAGGACGATCCCAGGAATCCAGCCGTCATTGCAGATCTCGTCGGAGACAACGTCGGTGACTGTGCCGGCCGTGGTGCGGATATATTCGAATCCACAGCAGCAGAGATCATCGGTGCGATGGTCATCGGTACTGCGGTCATATCGGTCGCGTCCGGACTTTCGCTCAACTGGGTGTTCCTTCCGTTGGTCCTCATGGCCTTCGGACTGATCGCGTCGCTGATCGGAATATTCGTCGTCAGGATAAAGGACGATGATTCCGATGTCATCAGTGCGCTTAACAAAGGATACTACCTGACGATCGCGTTGGTGTTAGTGTTCCTAGGAATAGCCACGTTCTACATGCTCGGTGACGAGTGTGAGAAATGGTACAACTTCTTCGGATGCGGTGTCGTGGGAATAGTTCTGGGACTTGCGATAGTCTACATCACACAATACTACACCGGAATACACAAACCTGTCAAATCGATAGCCGATTCCTCAGAGACAGGACCTGCGACGAACGTCATCACCGGCATATCGGTGGGACTCGAATCCGCTGCTCCGCCCATCGTTTGTATCGTTATAGCGATCATAGCATCCTACATGTTTGGATGGTATGCTGCACCTACCGTTGATGAGCAAATAGTGTATGGGCTTTATGGAACTGCAGTTGCAACCATAGCAATGCTTGCATCATCTGCGTTCATACTTGCTGAGGATACTTTTGGGCCGATAACTGATAATGCAGGCGGAATTGCAGAGATGTCCAACCAACCCAAAGAGGTCAGGGTCAGGACTGATAAACTCGATGCCGCAGGTAACACGACAAAAGCCCTTACAAAGGGATATGCGATGGCATCAGCAGCGCTTGCTGCCTTCCTTCTGTTTGCCGCGTTCTTCGAGATTGTAGCAGAGATAAAGGGAGTAAAACTCACTGATGTCTTTGTGGTAAACATTGGAGACCCACGCATATTTGTTGGAGCACTTATTGGGTTGGCACTTGTTTTCCTATTTTCGTCTTTGGCAATCAAGGCAGTCGGAACGGCGGCCGGAGAGATGATCTCGGAAGTACGCAGACAGTTCCGTGAGGACCCAGGTATAATGGAGGGAACATCCGAACCCGACTACGCGCAGTGTGTCGATATAGCCACACGCGGAGCGTTGAGGGCAATGGTCCTTCCTGCACTCCTGCCTATATTGGTGCCTGTGGCATTTGGCCTGATATACAGATTCTTTTTCGAAGATATTGCTTATGCGGCTGTCGGAGCACTCATCATGATCGGTACCGTCGTCGGTATCGGAATGGCGAACTTCCTCAACAACGGAGGCGGTGCCTGGGACAACGCAAAGAAATACATCGAAGAAGGCAACCACGGAGGAAAAGGATCCCCCGCACATGCAGCAGCAGTTGTGGGAGACACCGTCGGAGATCCGTTCAAGGATACCGCCGGACCTTCGATCCACGTTCTCGTGAAGTTGCTGTCCACCATTTGTTTGGTGACCGCAGTTCTCTTCGTTGTGGTGTAAACAGCTTTCAACTTCTTAACGGGCTTCGGCCCGTTCCACACCTTTCTTTTATAGGTACACGCTCACGAATGAGTTTATATACAATAGCCTTAATCCCTTGCATCCAAGAGGGTCCACAATGTACATGCTTACAGAAGCCGAGAGGAACGTACGTATCCCGCCTGCGGAGCTTGCCGAGGATATAGAGAAGGTCATAGACTCCCTCACCTGGGACACCTTCGAAGGTAAATTGGGTGAAGAGAAGGCAGTGACAGTGTTGATAAGCAATGTCAAACCCGTCGGACCGGGACGCATAGTTCACGGAGACGGAGCGGTGTATCAGACGGTCAAATACGAACAGATAGTGTTCAAACTCAAAGACAACGAGATAATCGAAGGCGTGGTAGTGGAGATCCTCAAGTTCGGCGCATTCGTCAGATTCGGTCCGTTGGACGGACTTCTGCACATAAGTCAGGTGATGGATGACCGTGTCGATATCGATGAATCCAACCAGAGACTGGTAGGGAAGGACACCGGAAGGAGCCTTGCCGTAGGAGATATCGTCAAAGCGAGGGTCGTCAGCATAGATCTGAACGAGAAGAATCCCCAGGACAGCAAGATCGGTCTGACCATGCGTCAGCCTGGCCTTGGAAAATTGCAGTGGCTTGAGGAAGACAGAAAGAAAAGACAGCAACAGGGTGATGCATGATGGCGGGACCGGCGTACAGAGCATGCAAGCAGTGCAGTTTCATAACCGAGGATGATTCTTGCCCCCGTTGCGGCGGACAGACATCCAGAGAGTGGCAGGGTTTCATCGCGGTGATAGACTTCGAGAGATCTGAGATCGCGAAAAGGATGGGAATAACCTCCAACGGGAAATATGCGTTGAAGGTTCGCTGAGATGGACACAGCAGACAGAAAGGTCCCGGAATCCAAGAGAGAGTTCTTCAAAGAACCGCTCGGGAAGGATCTGACTGTAAAGGAGCTGTCGTCCATAGATGAAAAACATACGCTCATAACCGTCGGCGACGTGGTGTCGCTCACGGTGAGGGAGAACGGCATAGTTCCCGATCTGACCATCTACGATGGGATGACGGAACGCAGGGAGATGACCGAATTCGCAGACCTTGTGAAAAGCAAGGGATGGAAGGAGACGGTCGTCAAAAATGAGGCGGGAACAATAACCGCAGCATTGACCGAGGCCGTTAGAAACGCTTTGAAGGGACAGAAGGAGATAATCCGTGTCGAAGGGGAAGAGGATCTGGCAACGATACCATGCATACTTCTTTCCCCCAAAGGTACGAATATTATCTACGGATGGCCAGGAAAGGGTATGATGCTCATCGTCACGGACGATGACATCGTAAGGAAAGCTCAACAGCTCATGAAAATGACGGAGGAGTTAGAATGAAGATAGAGATAACACAGAAAAAAGAGAATCCTCTCCAGAAGAGAGTAGAGGTCTATTTCACGATAGATCATGTGGGCGAATCCACACCCGGCAGGAATGTCGTCGCTGAGGACATAGCCAAGAAAATGAAATCCAAAAGGGATTGCGTGGTCGTTGACAGCATAGATTCCGTATACGGGATAGGCAAATCGAAAGGATATGCAAAGGTGTACAGCAACAAGAAGTTTGCACTCGAATACGAGTCCGAACACCTCCTGAAGAGGAACGGCATAGAAGCAGCAGCACCCGCACCTGCACCTGCAGCGGAAGAAGGCGCAAAGGTTGAGACCACCGCACCGGCGGAGGAGTGATCACATGGCAGCAGCAAAAGCACCGGCAAAGAAGGTCAGCGATTCCGTATCCAAGAAGGACGCATACAAGGTCGACGGCGGAAAAGTAGCCAGGATCAAACCAGTATGTCCCAAATGCGGACCAGGCGTATTCATGGCAACCCACAAAGACCGTGTATCATGCGGAAAGTGCGGTTACACTGAATTCAGCAAGAAAGACTGATCGAGCAATCTTCATTCGGCTCCCTCCCTCTCACGACGGAGCCTCAGGATCGCCGAGGGAAGTATCTGGTCCCTCGGCATAATCATCTTATTTCTCTTACTTGTTACATCAAATGGGCCAGTGGTATAGCTTGGATAGCATAGGGGCTTCCGGAGCCTTAGACCCGGGTTCGAATCCCGGCCGGCCCGCTTACATTACAATATGGATTTTTAAATTTCAAAAACATAGACATCGTTTTAACCGTAAACATTCCATATGAAAAATATTGTTTGTTTCTTAATTCAAAAATTTATTGAAAGTTTAGCTATGGTGAAATCTTGTTAAAGTATATGGCCTGCATAGATAAGTTTTCTCACGTTGTGTGTTATACGCTGGAGAAGGACTTCTTGTGTCTTGAAAGTTCTGCTATTTCCTTGACGGCGTCTTCTATCTTGTGTTTAATCATCGAATTCACGGTTTTCACTTGTGATTTTTGATTGCATAATTTCTAATAAAAAGAACTTCATCCACCCTTGATTGAATCAGGATGCCCTTACCTTGGAACTCATGATTTGACAGGTTCTGTCTTTTTCAGATAGATCAACACTTTTATGTTAATCCATCATTGATTTTCTATGTATATATTCAATATAATATCCATTGTTTGCAACCAATACGCCTTGTGTCGAATTCCCCCCATAAGATTGTCTATTGGTGCTTATTCTCCTGACATTATAGTGCTTGGAGTACACAAAAACACATGTTAGTATCATCTTTCTTTATGTATCTAGTGGAAAGATACTTTCAAAAAGTTTCTTTTTATTTTGTTTTTTCGATGTCGATAGCTATCTCCTATAATCTATTAGCAAATATCTTGAAGCGTTTGAACGTGTGAACTCTGTGAAATTTGCCATGACTATCATGTCTGATTCACAAAGCAGGTGTACCACAGTCCAAATAACCTTATTTAGAACTTCCGTATTCAATTTCCCTAATAACTAGATCAAGATGAGTTATTTAGAATCCTTTATCAGATCATTAATGAAGAAACGACTGGAGCGCATCTTTGAAGGAAATATCAAGGTGTTGTCTTATCATCATAATCCATTCTCCAAATGATTATTATACAGCTGATTACTGAATTCGGAAGGACATCTATGATTCCCATATTATCCAACACTATCGATATGGCTTTGATAATTTAAATAAGCCTATATTTTTTTTGGATAATACCTTCCATTATGCATGTTATTCTCATCCGAGGCTACTTTTCTTGAACAGACAGGCTACTTTGCAGGAGTAAAATTTTAATTTTTCTTCTGGGGTTCAACGAACTCTTGAACGTAATTAATACAACGAAATTGAGGCATTGAGCATTAGTTCATCACAAGAGGTGTTTTAACCTCAAATATCAGAGGAGATTTTATGTTATTGACGCAGTTTCATTAGAGACCCAATTCGCATTGATATGTTTACACTTAAAAAAAGAGAGGGTAATTGGAAGTACGTAAATGATGATATGAATGTAAGAGCGATAAACACATAAATGTTAGTTTACGATAATTTTTGCATATTTATCTACAGGAAATTTTTCATTATAGGGCACATCATCGAATATAGGTTTAAAAGCGGATTTAAATAAAAGGAGTAGTGGAATGGTCACCTGTTGCATTTGCGGATGGGCAGTTTCGGAACACCTGAGTTTGAAGAAGTGTCTCCATTCTCTCATATTGTATGTTACAACGATTTCTGTCTTTAGAGAGTTTGGGAGAATGGATCTGGCTTCCTGAGCAGTTCCTCCTTCCGTCAATTTCATGTATTGTTCTTCAATAAGCTCACAGGTGTATTTCCATGTTTCATAAAAATTTGTTCCAACGTAAAAGAACGGCTCAATGACGGTTATTTCGCTTCCAAATTTTTCATGAGAGTAGTTGCAGTATCGAGTAGACTCTTGGCTGTAACTCGCAATTCGATGTCTCACTATTTCATGACTGACTCCTCGGTCAATAGTGAATATAACTGTGATTTTTTCATGTTCAAGTACAGATTCATGTCCATTTTTAATTATTTGTTCAAGGAAACCACTGCAGTTGTTAGTTTTCGAACTGCTTTTATAACATATTCGGGCTGCATCTTCAATATTTTGAATGCATGTAGAATCTAATTCTTTCTTTTGAATCTTTACAAAGGGCTCTATGATCTTCATAGTTATTACACACCAACAATAGCATAGAATTATATGTGATAAATAGTTTTGAGTATTGGGTTATTAGTGAAGTGACCATTATTATGTGATTGCTGACGACATATATTTCTGTTGTAGCGTCATAACGGAATGAAAATATTGGTTAAACATGTGGGTCAAAACAAATTAAATTTTTAAAAAATTACATTTTATTGATTATAGTAAAAATTTTTGAAAGTGGTAAGTGGTTGCTGATAAATTATATAAAACCATGTATTGATGGGGAAGGGATATTATGACTTGGGTAAAATTTTGTGGAATAAAAACAATTGATGATGCAAACAATGTGGCAATGTGTCGTGCCGATGCCATTGGATTTGTGGTTGGGATATCTCCCTATGAGCCCTGTGAAGATGAAAGGCGTTTGGAAAGATCTAAGAATATAATAGAAAATTTTAAACACGATATTGAAAGAATTGCAGTAACAAGAGTTAAAGATATTGTAAGTCTGTTCAGCATTATCGAGACCTTAAATGTTGATTCAGTGCAGTTGTTTCATAATTTTTCATCTGAGGAACTAGATAAAATTTATTCAGAATTTCCCAAAATAAAAATAATTAAAACAATTTGTGTAAAAGATAATTCAGCTATTGAATTGGCTGAAAAATATGAGTTGTTAGTTGATAGGATTTTATTGGATAGTTGTGGTGATCTAGGGCGAGGTGGAACGGGCAATGTTCACAACTGGTCAATAAGTAAAATGGTTGTATCTTCCGTAAGGACTCCAGTTATTCTTGCGGGTGGATTGAATCCTAGCAATATTTCTGACGCAATATCGATTGTTAAGCCTTGGGGGGTAGATATGGATTCAGGAGTTACTACGGATGGTAAGAAAAATGTTGAAAAAATGAAATTAATAATGGGTGCGTGTAAAAACAAATGAACTGGTTGGCGATATTTTTTGCAGGGTGAGTGCTTAATCAAATATTTTTTTTAAATTTTGGGGCAGTTTATATAATTCTTTGCCGCTTTCCTTTAGCAAGTAGGACATCGTTTTGTCTGCTCCACTAGAATAAAGTGGATTGTAATACATTGGCTGAGTATACCCTACTGGAAAATGTAGTTGAGTGGCAAGTATTGCGAATGCTAAGGAAACGGGTTTAGGGCCATATGGCATGAAGGTCGGTTCTTTCTTCTCATTTTCAATTATATTACATATTGCGTCATAAATTGAAGGTAGATTGAATCCCGGCACATATTTGATATTATTTTCATTTAATTGACCACTGTCTGATTCAATAGCTCTTATAAAATCCCATGTTCTCGAATATCCCGCAATGGATGCAGGAAAAGGAAATAAGACATATATTTGTTGATTCTCTGAGTTACCAATCCACTCCGGTAGGGAAAGCGGTTGGTAGCCTGCAGAGATAATGAGCATTTTTTCGCGTTTTCTGCCTATTTCACCGAATGAAGGTAGATGCATCCATGCCATTGGATCTTCTCCTTGAATTTTTGAATAATGATTGGCTTTTGTGTAAGTAATCAGTAAACTTTTTACGCTGTCTTCTTCAAGACATTCCTTTATCATCGGAAAAAACCAACGTTTAGGCATAGTAGAAATATCAATTATTACATTGCCATCAGTTTTTTCGAGGAATGGATGAAAATGTTCTGACAAGTGATTATCAGAATTCAATAACGTGAAAACAGAGGGGGCTTCCCCTCCCATATCAGTGTATATCTTTTTGCGTTCTTCATATTTTTCCTCACCTAAATCTTTATATGGGGAGTATTTGGTCTTGGGGTCTTCAATTTTCCACATTTCATAGTAATCAACCTTTTTATTATTTTGAAGCCAATTCCATGCACTAAGACTTCGTTCTTCAGTGGAAATACAACCGAGGAAACCCCATTTTTCTATGCGCGGTAGTCTACTCATTACCCATTCAATTTCTCCCCACGGTGAATATCGGATTACCATTTTTTCACTTTTTGTCTGAGTCGATTTTTGAGTTTTTTAAAATCTCTGTCCATTCTTCAAATGTTTCCATTTTTATATAATATGGTTCCTTTGTGTGTGATGCAGGTAGCTTCAGTTCAGGCGATAGTATGGGTAACAAATACCATTTTTTTCTTTTACTTTGTCCCTTATTTTTTGGCGTATGCTTATACTCGACTAAGTCTCCGTGTTGAACGGCCATAGTCAATATTTTTTTTGCATCAGACCATTCTTGGTCGTAATGTGCTAATGAAAACCCATTATGCCCAGGATACGACATTGATTTATCTTCTTTTAACTTAGAGGAAAGTACTCTGCCAACTTCGTCTATCAATTTTTTTCTACTATGTCCATGGGGTCTAGATATCACTTTATTATACCACGATGAACTTGCCGAATAAATTCCCGATGATTGGTATTTGGTATTTATGATGGGTTTATTATCAAAATTTACTTCAAATCCATTTGTGTCTCTTTCTGCCTGATCCCATATTTTCCATATTTCTCTGCATATGTTAAGGAAAACTAGCATATTGCTGCCAGATAGGGTCAAAATATCATTTGTTCCAGACCAATTCGTACGTTGTCCTGAGCTTGAAGATATTTGAAGTAATGCTTGATTAATCCTTTCCTTTTTCCACCACTTTGCATTTTCTCTTTCCCAAGGCAGAACAAAGCTTTTATTATTCGTAATTGTTTCATAAGATGGCGGATTAAATTCTTTTTTTTGTAAAATCCACGCCATTCCTAACTTTGCTGATAGTAAATCTCCATTATCTGTTTTTTTGTCATCTTTGTAATGTTTACTACATCTTGCGGCGGGTTCGTTTCCTATAGCTAGATCTTCCAAAAACTTTTTGTTGATTCTAAGTATGTCGTTACTTTCAAGCAGTTTATTTGTCAAATCTAGTGCTCGTATTCTTGAGTTTTCTCCTATGGCAGTTATTCTTGCTTTTTCATGTGGAGACATTGTTGGTCCGAAAAAGTCTAGCAATTTTTTTTCAGGATAGCCACATTCTTTTAATCTGCGTGTGAAAACATCTTCAGCGAGTTTAGGGAAGATCCAGGATGATCTATTTTCTTCGCGCATAAGTACATTACCTAAATTGACGACACTATAGTCTCGCTCTAATTCAAGTTGTTGATCTCCAAGTCCAAAAACTTTCAATTGTTCGGACAATGCATATGGTCTAGAACCAATTTTAAAAGATACTTTTGGATCACGTGTCCATAAAAATTTATTGATGACATGACAATATTGTTCCGCGATTTCTAATGAAAAATCTTTGGCATCTATCAGGCTTTCATATTGATCAAAGCGTATTAGCACTGGAGTTTCAGAAGATAATATTCCGCTTTCATGTAAAAAATTGACAGTTTGTGAAATCGGTTCGCCAACCTCTGTAATTGTATTACAAATATAATCTGGTATGGGATTGGGGCGACTAGCTATTGTAATGCGCCGATAATCGTTAATTCTTTTGTCAAATCTTGTAAGTAGATCTTCAATGGACTTTGCACCGCTAAGATAACCTGACCAAGTCTGTGATGATGTGATAAGTTTTACAAATTCCAATTCTTTTTCAGGCGAGCAAGTTATTCCAATGAGGGATTCAAGGTCTTCTTTATTCTTTATTCCTTTTTCAAACGTTTTTATCGACTCAATAATGTCTCTTACAACCCAATAATTAATAAAATCTCCAAAGAAGAAAGGGGCATCTTGCACACGTTTTTCGCCAAATTCCACACGCGAAACAATCCTTGAAGCAACTTCCAATAGTCCACTTCTTACGAAGTTAATTCCTGCCCCTAGAAATTTGAATTTTTTGGATATTGGAAAATCGATGTTCTTTTCATAGTAACTTATTCTAATTTCTGGTTTTAGCAAGGTTAGTAACATTGTTTTGCCACTTCCCTCAATTCCTGAAATAATTACGTTTCCAGGTTTATATAGTTCCATGCAACTTTCCAGTATCTTGCTACTAAAATATTGAACGAACTTAGGTTCAATTTCGGCAACTTCTAGTCTTGAGAATGGATTTTCATCTATTTCTACGATATTAGATTTTTTCGACTTAGCCTCCATGCCCCCTCCTCTCATTTCTTTTAAAAAGTGGTTCCCAAGCGTTGTTTTCATCATACCAGAAAAGGGGCAATGTATTGTTTGGGCAATTGGTATATTTTGCAAAAAGTGCCCCTATTTGCCCATGTCCTAAATGACCTGGAGCATGTTTGTCTTTTTCATTAACTACTTTGTTATGGATTTCAGTGGCGTATTCCTTCAGAGAAAATAGTATTTGTGGTAACTCTTCGTATTCGGAACGATGAATATCTCCAAGAATCAATTCTGATGGTAAAATCGACACAGGGCGATATGAAATATGATCAAATTTACACTCGCTCAGGTATTTGGAAATGAACAAATCTCCCTGAGGGCATATGAGCAGAGGGATAAGTATAATATTCCAACCTTTAAGTAGTCCCAAGAAGTCGATTACATCCTTTATTTGTTTTCCCGATCCTACAAAGTCTTCCAAAACCACTATTTGATCGTATTTCCAATTGCGTAAGTTTCCCTCAATCAAATCAATTTTCTTTTTTCTATCTTTTTCGCTGTCTTCTGGATCAGCATATTCTTTCCACGTTATTGAATGTTTATTTTCGATATTGCATATATGGCGAAAGTCACTGATATTTATACTATCTGTTGCTCCACTAAAGAGTGTGTGACTTATATTTTCCTCCAACATTTTATCTAATTTTGGATTCAGAATATCATATTCTTTTGTTTCTATTAGCCATTGAATTATTGGCCAATTTAAGGCTTCTTGGAAAAGTGCATTACATTGGTTTCTGTTGAAAAAGGTGAAAAAGGATAGGCTATTTATTAATAGATATTTTGTCTCAAGATCATCATCTTTGACATTCCCTAGCCATTCTTCTAACTGATGTTCAAAATTCCACATCTCTCGATTCATAGGATCATATATGTTCATCAGTTTAGACGAATAACACTCTATTCTAGACCTCAGTATTTCTGATTTCTCGAAATATTTCGGCCAGTCGTCGCGTTCTCCAATTTCAATAAAAAGTCTTGCAATTTTCATCTTTCATATCCTTTTTCTTAACAGGTTGTTGTGTATATATAAAGCAATTGTCTTAGCCATTTCTGGCGGAACGGCATTCCCTATCATTCTGTATTGTTCTGAATCGGTTCCATCAAAGATAAAATCATCTGGAAATGTTTGTAATCGAGCCGCCTCCCGAACAGTTAGTCCTCTGTGTTCGGTTGGGTGTAAAAAATATTTTGGTCTCCCGAAACGAGTGTCTACAGTAGGTGATGCTCCTGTGCCATTTAATCTTCGATACCATCCGTTGAATGAGTGCGTTAAATCAATGCCATCTCCTTTTTTACACAAATAGCCTTTTTCAATCAATGTCTCTATTTGCATTTCTAGGGGAAAAGAGACATTTTTTTTAATGATGTCTGGGAAAACGGGATCAGAATCTCCATAGGTTCGTCGTCGTTCTTTTCGTCTCAATAATCTTATTGATTCTAGAATTTCCTTTTCTTCATCATCGGTTTCGCCAAAAACTTCAGGGATGTTCCAGGTGTGTATCGAATTAGGACCTCCACGGACATCGCAGAGTTTCTGTCCGCTCTGTATGTGGGATGCTATCAGAAAATCTTTTGTGTTCAGTGAAAGTGGTTTGGGTATGTGATTACTTGTATTCTGATCTATTCCTGCTAAAGCTTCATTCACTGATACTTTTTTCCACATATCTTGAAAATCAATATTATGTGTAAATTGAAGTTCATTATTCCATGCGATGATGAATAGGCGCTCTCTCCTTTGTGGTACGCCGTAGTCAATGGAGTTGCATATGTGAGTTTCTACCCTGTAATTTAATTTTTTCAAGTTATTTATTAGCTTATCATGATGGTGTAGCATTTTCGCGGATTTCAAACCAGGGACATTCTCAACTACGATCACCTTTGGTTTTGCATTTTTCGAAATGCGTGCGACAACCTGTAACAATGAATTTCTTTCATCGTCTTCTTTCATTTTTCCTGCGGTTGAAAATCCTTGACAGGGGGGGCCCGCAACTAATATTTCCGCACGAGGGGTTGATAAATCTAAATTTTCCAGTGACAAATCAACAGTTTCAGTTACACTGCAGTTGATATTTTTCTTATGAACTCGGAGTACTTTCTTATCCTTATCATATGCTCCAACACATTGAAACCCCGCCATGGTAAACCCCAAATCAAGTCCACCGCAGCCGGAAAATAAACTCACAAATTTCTTTTTATTCACTCTAGACATCCCTTATCGTCAAATTCAAGTACTATTATTTATAAGTCTTCATAATGAAAATTTTTTCCCATCCGATGTCAAATTATTTGTGGTAAATAAGACTTTATTGTGTTAACTGTGGGTATATTGATTTGATTCATCTTCAAGACTGAGTGTGTAATTAAGTGTTAAAGTGCTTAAATAAGTGAGATCGTGATTTTTGAAAAGGTTATGCTGTACTATAGTAAAACTGGTGGTTTTACAAGCGTAGTAAATCTTTTAATCTTTGTTCAAATTCATTTCGCAATAGAAATTTATCTAGGTTGATATGTCTTGTGCGTTATTCAATGTAAAATCTGGAACAATTTTTTTTCAATATATCTTCATTCTGGCAATATAATTTTCTGTATGCCCAAAAACATTCATTTTTACCGATAGTTTTATATTACTTATAATCAGGTTACATAATTGCCTTTTTTAAATGTGGAAGGCAGGAAATGATAGGATGGATGCTAAAGGAATATTGAACGCAATAATTGCGCTCATAATATACATCATAT
>JGI994J12354_10003145_pt1 | contig 15615 bp, 13 predicted proteins | sample IntmicLarv3ML3BL_FD_12354 | JGI IMG/M metagenome (IMG submission 12354)
CTGTCTCCTCCATTCCTCCTCACATCCCTTCCCATAGTTTCGTATCAAGCATGGCTAGATGCTCTTCGACCTGCGGATCATCTTCTGCGTATACCTGCTGGTAGATGATTTGTTCACTGTCCGTTTCCTTGGTATAATCCCGGATCACCATTTCATAGCGGCCAAAATCCCACCGTTCTATCATAGCGGCATCTTCAAATTCTACCGTATGAAGACTTCCCACCGTTGCACTACGCAACAGAACCGGGGTGTTCCCCTCCCAAGCATATATTTTTGTTTCGCCATCACGATAGCCATCACTGACGGAAGAGATAAAATACCCCTTTTCTGGGAAAAGGATATAATTGCAAAACCCCTGATCCTCCGTGTATACGGGTTCGTATTGGCCGGTTTCCAGATTATACAAGTAAAATACCGAAAAGAAATTACGTGCGCCCATGACGATAGTGGGAACAAAATCATCATGGCCATCGAAGTTTACATCCTCCATTTGATATGCCCCATATTCTTCCTGGCTCAGGTAATACAGGATTTGTCCATTGTCCAGCGTGGCCTTCATGATGCTGTATTCAAAATCTCCGCCCAGCGCACCGTTTTGTACGCACACAACCTCCACCGCTGACGCAACTGCCGAAATCATCACAATAAGGCAAAGCAGTACGCAGCCCATTCCCCTCTTTTTCATGTCATTATCGCCTACCTCATCAAAAATATACAATCGAGCTCTTCCGTTTTCACCGATCTTATCTATCGCCACTCACCTTTAAAAGCAAAGGATAATCAGAACATTATCCGCCATTTTTCTACTATACTTACGTTTTCCATAGTGATATCCCGATTATAATTTTATTCCGATAACTACAACAAGTATGATAGCATGAATAGTGAGATGTTTGAACTTTGGCACGATAAATTAATTTTGCAACGTCATTGCAAGTATTCAATACCGTGCAGTATACTATAAACAGGTTGTACAAACAATATACAAGGAGGCAATCTAATGAAAAAGAAAAGCACACTTGCGTTGGTATTATTGATGATAATGATATCTACTCTTGTACACGCAGTATCATATCTAGGCGACATTGAGTTCTATGAATGGCTAATTATCAACGAAGCAGAACTTGGCCCTTGTGGAGAATGGTCATATGATGAAAAGATTACTCTTCTTAAAAAGATGGCTGACGTAGGCCTTGTTGAACGAACAGATGAAGCAGTGTTGATTGAAAGCGAATTGGACGCAAATCAACAAGCGATTGACAACATACTCAGTGAAACATTTGGTGATACAAACAACTACACGCTAAACGTTGACCGCATCATGCAATCTCAGTTGGGACGCATATCTTCATGGACTCTTGAAGAGCAAGCATGGTTGAGCTACACAAAGGACAAGTATGTTTATTCTGAACGAAATGGTAGGTATGAAATGTATGTTATGCCTGAAGCCAATGATGCACTGCCTGATGATGTTGTTTCTGCAGCAAAACTTTTGGTGTCAACGGAGTTTGAACTTGATCAGAAAAAGATTGATGAAATGCAGATTGAGTTGTCTTTGGTTAATGATGTGACTGACGATGGAATTAGAAAAACATATTATGTATTGTTATATGATGATTTTTGTGAGAATAACCCGTATGTGGTTACTTTCACGGGAGATGGAAGATTTATAGGTAGGCTTGCACCTGACGATGTCAATAATAATGATATTAACGAGCAGCTTTCTAAAGACTTCGAGCATTTTGGCACATATGAAACAAAACCTGCTTTTGTAGACAAATGGGCACCTAGGATTAGTGATGCTCTTGATAGAGGAGATCATGTGAAAGGGTTTTATCAGCATATATGCGCGATTCCTTATTTTTTGCCAACAAGCAATGATATAACACTTGCAGAAGCGCAAAGTATAGCCACGTCTGCGCTAGCTGGAAATCATGGTTTGGATGAAGATACGATCGCAAACTATACCCTGTATGAGTCTTTTCGACTGAATGATCATGGAATCGGAGTATGGCACTTAAAATACATCGTTTCAACTTTGGAAGCATATGATCTCTTCTGGGCCGGAGGGATTAACGAATATGGGTTCGTTATAATACTTGATGGTGAGAGCGGTGAGGTTATTGAGATTACTACGGTGGACATAGATGAACCCTTCAGCCAAGCAGCTGAGTAGCATGATGAAGATTTAGTAACTTCCAGGCAGCGTGGAAGGGCTACGCTATTGTAGCCCTTTTATGAGTGTAGCCATTACAGGAGATTTTCCTGGCGCATCCATTCGTACAGCTTCGTTTTCGTATTGCCTCCGACAATGCCATCCGCAGTGAGACTGAATGCCCGCTGAACAGCAAGAACGAGATTTTCTGTGAGATTGCCATATGCGCCGTCCGGAGTAACTTTAAGCGCAAGCCATGTAGCTGTATTTTTCTCGTCACAATAGGCATTCATGTCTTGCTGAACCGCCATGAAATACGCTTTCCAGTTTCCCGTTTTATAGAAAGTTGCGCTGCTGTAACGTTCGTTGGCGGCAGCTTGTGCACTCGCCATACCGCACATATCCTGACGGACATAGGCACTTCCGTAACTAGGCACGTTAATTTTGTACCATTGGTTATTGCTGTTGGTTGCTGGATTGATAACCTTCCAGATCGTATTCTTGCGATAGGTAGTGTTCGAGATAGTTTCGTAATTGGTACCCGGGCCTTTGCGGAAGTTTACGTAATCAGAGGTCAAGACGATATAATCGTTCTCTTTAACGTTGTATACAGCTAGCGCAGGAGACGTAACAGCCATAAGCGTAATCGCCATAAGCGCCAATGCAATGAACCTTTTCATTTTCTTCATAATCATTTGTTTCCTTTCATTTTGAGCGCACCTCAATACACGTAAGCGTGCGCAGACGTTTTTTAGGTTTTGTCGTATGTTCAGTTTCTCAATAGTGACATGAGCCATAATCGGCTTTGATAGATGTGATAACCCGTAGAACACCCATCCCCTTGAGGATGGTAGCGGCCAGCTAGTCTACATGGAATCACTTGTGTGGTAGCCCAATGGTATCACCCTCTTTCTTTCGTGCTACCAAGGGTTTCGTTGCTCCCTGATGCACTTATATTGTAAGTGAGGTATCACGAAAAAACCATAGACAACATGGAGCCATATCCACGCCAATATGGAGCCATTTCGTGTAAACGCAGAAAAGACGCCGCAAGCTTAGTAGCCTGCGGCGTCTTAATCGGGGAGGAAACTGATGGTTTATGCGACCGTAATTCCCAGCAGTTCAGTATACCAATCTACATGCTCTTGAACAAAACGCTCAATGCGTTGCAACGCTCGCGTCTGATAGCGCACCAAAGTTCGCTCGGATCGGCCGTTTTCTTCCCCCCATTTTTCTTTGTACTCATGGACAACCTGCACCCAGTCAAGCCCATCAGCAAGATGCCTGCGCACAGCAAACCCTTCTCTTTCCGGCAGCATGGAAATCCAGCTTTCAACCATGGTGATACGTGTGTTGAGATTAGCCAGATGATCATATGGATAGTGTTTTATGTTCGTCTGCCGAATATGCATGTATTGCGTTCTTTCCGTCTCATACGCATGCAGTTTCATTATTTCATCCGCAATCTTTGTTTGAAGTGTGTTCAAAATCTGCCTCCTTTCGCAGTAAGCGCTTTGCCGATTCCGTTATGAAGAGGTAGCTTCACTCCCCCTTCGGTTTGGTTAAGCTGTTCTGGTGGTTGTACATTGACGTCTTCGTATGCTGCATTTGCTTCATTTGATACGACAGCATGTTTCCAGCAGGTTGCAGCATCTTGTCACTTTTTTCATGGGCAAACAACACGCTGCCATAGGCATGGCGAACTATAAGCTTTTTATTTTCGTATGAACTTTGATAGACTGGAAAGACAATTACCTGTATCGACAGTAGAAAGATATGAATCCTGTAGAACATCCACCTCATTGAGGATGATAGCGGCCAGCCTGTCTATGGACGCATATCTTTAGTAATCAGCCCAATGGAACCACCTCCTTGCTGTTATAGGGTCTCACACGTCAAAGTTTCAGCAGATCTACCGGTTCTTTACAAACGAACTTATCTTTGGTAAAATATAATTGTCCCCGTAGAACACCCACCCTCTTGAGGATGGTAGCGGCCAGCTAGTGATACAGGGACTTTATGTATCCATAAACTGCTTGGAATCTGCCTGAAAACAATCCTGCGGCGTGCCATTTTTCTCCTGCTCAAATGCTTCGGCTTTCACCCTTGCATAAAAAATGTCCTCCTCCGACCACAACCACGCCCCTCCATATTCCTCGGAAACAAAGCTAAGCAGCCGCTCCCAGCGTGCTTCCCCTTCGGTCACATCATCCGTTTCTGCGGCCACGGCGCAACCCACGCCCAGCAACGCCGCGAGCAGCAGCGCCAGCCCTCGATATAGCAACTTCATGCAAGCAACCCCTTTCATCCACCTGATTCCAGTGAAGCAGAGAAATCCCTTCGCCCAACAGGAAGAATATGGCAACGGCCAAAGCCATTTACATAATAACGCTACAGCTTTCATGCTTCTTCCTGCCCACTATATCAAAGCCTCAGGATAGAACGACTCACTCTTCAATCTGCTTTTTCTTCTCGCGAATAATGGATTCCATTTCATTTATGAGTCGCTCATTATCGTCTCCACCGTCAAACAAGGCGGAGAACAACATAGATGGTGGAATGTTTTTTGTCAGCTTTTTCAGCTGCGATGTCAAGTGATTTGCCGTTAGTTCTTTCGATTTAAGAGTCGCACGATAGTTTCGACATAGAACGGTGCCACTATATACAATACCGGCCACTTCAACATATTCCTTTTTCAGCAAATCCCGTAATACCGCTTGAACCGTATGAATGCTAAGTGTTTCATCCAGCTTTATAATCTCCGACGCGGTTAAGGGAGTTTCTGAATGCCAGATAAGATTGAGCACATCCATCTCTTTGCCTGTCAGATGTTCACTGCTTGATTTTTTCGGCAATTTTATCACATCCAAATATTATTTTATATCATTATAGTATGTTACACATTGAGATGTAAATATTCTTTTTTATATTTTTTACAATCGAAGTATTGACATATACTATTTGGAGTAATAATATTAAATTAATATTTTTTACCGTATTGGTTTTTCAAGATTCTTATCTGCCAATCAGAAATCGTTCACCGATATGAGAGGGTTGAAATTTGAAGCAAAAGACAACATTACCCGGATTGAGCTCGATCGTGATGGAAAGGTTGGTGATTTGCAATCCGTTTTAATCGATAATTAAGACCATTATATACTCAATGGTTCATGCCGTACAAAATGGAACATGCTGTTGACAAACTTAAATAACCGTTTGTAAGCGCTTCAAAAATAAGAGTTCTTCTTTTCATAATGTAGTAGTCTATGCCATTACGCGCATGGACTACTACATGAGGGCAGCATTTTTTGATGTAACACTCACAGCATATCGTACTGAGTGCAAATAGCCATAGTTGTGCATTCCAACAAGGAGAGATACCCTTATGAAAAAAATATTGATGACAAGCCTAATGCTTTGCCTGGTTGTGGTACTGACTGGATGCACGGAAAACGGACATCCTGCACAATCAGTGAGTTTTGATATGCGGTTTTCAGAGGTGACTTATCAAATAGATGCGTCCGCTTTTCAATTGGCAGAATTCGAGGGGCCTTCTGGAATCGCATTTATTCCAGGGCGAGTTATTATAGCGGATAGCAGCAACAATTGCCTGTTCGCGTTTGATGAAGATGGAGCGTATATCGAACGGGTCGGCATGATTGGTAAGGGGCCATTGCAGTTTTTTTCACCAACCTCTCTCTGCTATCAGGATGGAATGCTCTATGTTCTCGATGCGCGGAACAATAGAATCCAGGTGCTGGACGATCAACTTGCTTATGTACGGTCGTATGAGCTCAATCCAATTGACAGTGAACTATCTTACAAAAGCATTGTAATTGGGTCTGATGGAGACATCTATATCGCCTCTGCATATACCCTAAAACAATATGCGCATGTTTATCGTGTGGATATAAAGACGGGAACCCAGTACCAAATCGGCATAGATGTAATCGGTAGCCTTGCGGTTGCTGAAAATGGCGCGTTGCTCTTTGCCAACAGCTATGAAATAACGCATGAACAAGGCTCAACCACTGCAAAATCCGGCAACAATTATCTCTTTGATATAAGGAACAACAAGCTACATAAGCTTGCGGAGCTGCCATATAAATACGCAACGCAAGATTTCCTGTGCCACAAGGAAAACCTTTACGCCTTGAGCTTGGGTTATGCCTCGCTAGATAGGTTCTCCATGGATGGGACGTACATCGAAACGCTGTACAAGTTCCCCGATGTACCTGAGGGCGTCCTACAATTCAATTGCCTTGTCTATCAGCCAGAAGAGGACTATTTCTTGGTCAGTTCGCCTACCACCTCCAGCGTATACTGCCTCCGCTCAACCGACATAAAAAAGGAGCCCTAACAATGAAGTTTTCACTTTTGCTAGCGACCAAGATGATTCTTCGACAAAAGAGCATCTCCCTATTGACATTGGTCTGTTTCGTAGGTGGTTGTCTGCTACTTTTCGTTGCTGCTAGCTATGGCGAGGCATTTTTGGCGGAAGTAAGTGGCTTTGATGTAAAGCATAGCAATACGAGTATTTATACCACCATTCACACGCAACAACATGAGACAGGGCAAACAATCACCAGCGCTGATGTTAAGGCCTTCTTGCGATCGTACCCTTTTGTCGATGATGTATGCCTGACGACTAATATTCATCAAACCAATGCTATAGGCGCTTCCATGTACTTCTCCCTGATGGATAACGGCTTTGAAGACACGTTTCGATTTAACCTTGTGGAAGGGAGGCTGTTTACCCCCTTGGAACTTGAGGAGGGTAGCAATGTGTGTATCCTTGAGGATGACCGCCAACATGCTTCTGGATTGGGCGTAGGAGATTTTCTTTTTCTGGAAGGCACTGGGTATCAGATAGTGGGCATTATTCGGACTATGGCATTTGCAAACCGCATTTTTCTGCCATCTGCATTGGAACCACGTTTTGCAGATGCCATCAGCGGCTTTACCGTAGTTGCGCAGGTAAGCGATCTTACCAATGCGGACTTGATCAACTGGCCTTTGCTAACTCGTGGATATGTAGATGCCGGCACGGCGCAGGAGTATTACAGGCAAAGTGCCAGACAATTGATACAGCTTTTTTCTTTGGTTTTTTCCGTAGGGTTGGCCGTGTTCATATATTCGCTTCTCAACATATACAATATAATCCTAGCCCGAATCATTGCACGTGGAAAGAGTATCGGCATTCAGATGGCAATCGGTGCAAGTCCCAGAAACGTTTTTGCTCAGTTCTATATTGAAACGTTTATTATCATGATTATGGCGAACATCATAATTTTCCTGTTGGAACCCATTATCAGTGTGCTACTCAAAGCTACCCTCAACCACTTGTTTGGCCCCATTACACTTGTGATAATGCTAGTGAATGCAATCATAACAACCTTTGGGGTGACTTTCTTATTGTTTCGTCGTACAAATGTCTTTACCATACCACAGCTTGTTGGAGGTAAACTGACATGAGCTTCTCCATTTATCTAGCGATGAGAAGGATCCGTTACAATCTACGGCAATATCTGTTTATTATGATGCAAATCGTTCTTGGCGTTGCTCTTTTATACGCAAGTCTTTGTGTTGATATGTCGTTGCGGGATCAGGCGATAGCCTATTCAAAGTCCGTGGCAGATCAGGTGATCACGATTTCCGGGACTTCAACCTCAGATCAGGAACTTGCAATAACTGGTGATGATTTTAAAGGAATTCTTGGGATGGATGAACGGCTTGTCAATACGCTGGTGTATACGATCGAAACGGGTCTGTATGTAGAGGCAAATGGTCAAGAAAAACGGATACAGGTTCTCTTTGTCTCCGACAAGTTCTACGAAATGCTGATGCATCATCCAGAAATACAATCCGATGGGTATTATGCAGGGCGTGACGCCTATCAACATCTTAACAGTGGCACGGTGCGTGTTCTGCTTAACGACAACAGCTTTAACGAGAATACCGCAGAGCTGTATGGCGTTCCATTGATGGCTTTTCTACCGCTTGCTGACAGCGAAGTTTCGCAGATGGCACGGAATTATCTTGCGCAGTCTTATTCTGGCGAGGACTATTCATTTGCAAACGCTTTGTTCTTGCCGCTTACGGCTTACGTGCAGCAGGGATCATCTATAATAGGCGTTCCGTATCTATATATGTCTATCGACGTGGAAAACGTAAGGGAAACAGACGCGGCAATACAGCAGATTGTCACATACCTTCAGTCTGAGCACCCGGGGGTTGTCTACCAGTGTGTCAATGATTTACAAGAAATTCTGATGCGCAATGTCGGTATGCTGCGCAATGCGAGCCTGATTCGCGTTGTTGCCATTGGTCTGCTTATCATCGTAACCTTTGGCTTTCTCGGCCTTTTCATGCTCATTGCCAAGAAACGCGTACGGTCTTTTGGCATCGCGCGCATGTGTGGAGCGCAAAATAGGCAGATAGTCTTTGAACTGTTTGTGGAAATATGCACCCTTACACTTTGTGGCGCATTCATCGGCATAACAGCAAGTGGTATTGCATTCCCGATGCTGAAAACTACGCTGTATACCGTACACCATAATGCAATGGCGATACTCATCTGCTTTGCGCTTACACTCTGCATTACCGTTATTGTATGCATTGCCGCGACGCATGTTGCCAGAAAAACGACTTCCATCAACATACTTGCGGAACAGTAGATTTTACGATTTTGAAATAAGGAGTTCCTATGATCACACTATCAAATATTGTCAAAGTATATCAAAATGAGCAGACAACTTATAAAGCGCTGCAAGGCGTTTCACTTACCATAGCGCAAGGCGATTTTATTTCTATTATGGGGCGCTCTGGATGTGGCAAAACTACACTATTGAATATCATTGGATGCATAGATAGCATTTCCGAAGGAACATACTATTTTGAAGATATAAATATCCCACGGCAATCCAAGGATGAGTTGGCCCATCTAAGACGGGAGCGCATTGGTTATGTTTTTCAAGCGTTCAACCTCATTGATGAGTTGACATGCGAAGAAAATGTTGCTTTAACCTTGGGTTATTCAGGGGTTCGGCAGCGCGAAAGGAAAAAAAGCGCACAAGAATTGCTTGATACGGTGGGTCTGGCGGATAGAGCCAAGCATTATCCTGCGCAGCTATCGGGAGGGCAAAAGCAGCGGGTAGCCATTGCGAGAGCCATCTCCAACGCACCTACGCTGATCCTCGCGGATGAGCCGACAGGGAATCTGGATTATAGTAATGGAACAGATATTATGAACCTGCTGAAAGAACTAAATCAAAGGGGAACAACCGTTGTAATGGTAACACATGATGAAGAGTTCTCTGCATACGCAAATCATGTCTATTATATGAGGGACGGGAAAATCTTATAGACAATACATGGAAAGAGGCTTGCGAAACGAGCTGGAAGCGAACTTCTATCAGGGCGGCGGCGCAAAAGCCATCCAGTCCATCCAGTTTGTTCATTCATGAAAATAAACTGGCAAATATGAGGTGTTGAATGATGTTGGTTCGAAAAAGAAACGCCGCATCCTCAATCATTTCAAGGGCTTGCGGCGTTCCAAATGGCGTTCCCGGCGGGATTCGAACCCACGGCCTACCGCTTAGGAGGCGGTCGCTCTATCCGACTGAGCTACGGAAACATATGAAATTTGGAGTGTGTCCCTAATCGGCTAAATTCGACCACAATTCGTTTTCTTAGGAGGCGGTCGCTCTATCCAACTGAGCTACGGGTGCCTGCTTGTTTATAGTAATTTGATCTCCTGGAAAAGGCAACCACCGTGGGGGCAAGCAATACTTCTTTATCCTGTTGCTCCACGGATGCAAGCATGGCCTATAGTGTACACCATTTTCATCAAATGGTCAATCATTCCTTTCCTCGCTTTTTGGATTGACATTCGCTTTCCACAATGCTATAATATCTTACGTTCTTGGTCTGTTGGCTCAGTTGGTAGAGCACATCGTTCACATCGATGGGGTCACTGGTTCGAGTCCAGTACAGACCACCAACCCGCTGAAAAGCGGGTCTTTTTTTACTCACAATACAGGGTTTACCGAAGAACTGCGCAAGCGATCTGACTGGAGGAACCATGCAAGATGAAAAAGTATCTGACAGATTATTTCAGGCATATCTACAAACCGGGTGCAAAGTATAGACACTTCCTGACAACTCTATTGTTGTCCGGCATTGCCTACGGCCTTTATCGCGGCGTGCAAGACAATTATCTCGCGCAAATTGTACACATATCCGAATTTGAACGCGGCATAGTCGAGTTTTTCCGAGAAATACCGGGACTGCTTGTCGTCCTGATTCTCGCTGCGATGCACCGCATGTCCGCGAGCAAGATTTTCAAGATTGGAACGGCAATCATGCTGGCCGGCATGGTGGGGCTTTCAATCGCTTCAACGGGCAAGTTTGTGGTCGTGCTGTTCATGGTTGTATTTAGCTTTGGCGAGCACATTATCATGCCCGTCAAAAGCACCCTCACCATGGATTTGGCAAAAAATGAGAGGGGCGGCATGGCGCTTGGTATCTCTGGCGCGATAGGTCAGTTGGGCAACATTGCCGGCCTCGTCATCGTCACAGGGCTATTTGCGTTAATCTCGCATTTGGCAGGTGAATACGATGCGGTGGTACCTTTTAAGATCATCCTTGCCATTTCGGCTGCGTTTATGGTTGGCGCTGTTCTGATATCGCTTTCGCTGCAAGAATCCAATCAAAATCTCATGCATAAGCGATTCTATTTCGCGAAAAAGTTTACAACATTTTATATGCTGGAGGTTTTCTATGGCGCGCGAAAGCAGGTTTTTATAACATTTGCGCCCTATGCACTGATCTTGCACTACGGTGCGGACACGTCGCTGATCGCAATGCTCCTTGCCATTTGTTCGGTTTGTGGCGCGATCGCAAGTCCGTTGGTTGGCAGACTTATCGACAAACTCGGGTACAAAGTCATCATGGTATCCGACACCTTGATTCTCGTTGTCGTTTGTTTCTTTTACGGCTTTTCTCATCGGATATTTCCGGCCAATATCGCGTTTATAGTCGTATGCGTAAACTATGTCCTCGATTCCATCATTTCTCTGGCGAGTATGGCGAGCAATGTCTATGTTCGCGACATCGCGGATAGCCCAGAGGAAGTGGTCGCAACCTTATCCACGGGGGTGTCCGTCAATCATGTAATCAGCATCTTTATCGCGCTTGTTGGCGGCCTAATTTGGGCGAATGTAGGCATTGAAGTGCTGTTCTCGCTTTCAGCGGTGCTTGGTATTGCGAACTCGATTTACGCGGCGACAATAAAGCCTATTCGCACACCTTCTCCATAAGGTACAGAGCACATCGTTTACATCGATGGGGTCACTGGTTCGAGCCCAGTACAGACCACCAAACTTCCGCCCTTCAAGGGCGGCTTTTTTATGCCTTGCTCAAAAATAACAGCGTGTTGGCCCAGACGCAAGAAGCAGTGATATGGTTTCCTTCTACCAAAGAAACGATATTTTTGTATGTTTTTGATAATCTGATTACAGCCGTATCCCTTGGTTTTTTTATTGTCTTGAATATGCAATGCAAGTGATAAAAAATTCCGCTGATTTTCTTTATCAAACACCTGATAAAAAGAAAACCAGCGGGAAATTTTGCTTAACTACTCGCTTTCAAGCAATTTCGAAAACAAGGTCATCAAAGCTTGTTTCTTGGCTTACGCAAAGAGCGCCAATACCCAAATGACAACCATGGTACCAATGCCCTGTGTCAATGTAGCCAGCGTCCAGGCCCGGTAGGAATCTTTCATTTCCAGGCCGGAGAACTCGGTAATAACCCAGTAGAAGCTATCATTGGCATGGGATACGGTCATGGCGCCAGCGCCGATGGCCATAACGGTCAACAGATGGGCAAAATGACTTTCCAGCCCTAATGCAGACATCAGGGGAAACATCAGGGAGGAAGTGGTTACGATTGCAACCGTAGAGGAGCCCTGCGCCGTTTTAATAGCCGCGGCTACAATGAAAGGAACAAGAATGCCAGCGTTGAGGCCACTTGCCAGGGTGGTACCCAGGTATTGGCCAATGCCGGTTACGGCTAGTACATTACCCAACGCACCGCCAGCCGCTGTAATAATGATGATGTTTCCGCCATCCTTTAAGGCGCCGCTTAACCAGTCGGACAGTGTTTCCTTACTAAACTTAGGAAGAAGGGTCAGAGAAAAGAGGAAACCAATCATCAACGCGTTGACTGGCGTACCAATGAAACCGCAAAGCGTTCCCACCCAACCCGACCATTTTGCCATGGAGGAAATGGAGCCAATGGCCATCAGCAAAATGGGAAGCACGATGGGGGCAAAGGATAGCCACGCACTAGGCAGCTTGCCAAACTTCGCCAGAATGGTGTCGTAATCCTCGGCATCCTGCTGCAGGTCATCTGTACATTTATACTTGCTGGATACCTTGACAGAGTAAATGTAGCCTACAATAATGGAAGGGATAGAAACAGCCATACCCAACAGGATGACCCATAACATGCTGCTTTCCAGCCCCAGGTTGGCTGCGGCAGCAATGGGGCCCGGCGTGGGAGGAACCATTACGTGGGTTGCGTACAGGCCAGTAGCCAGCGCAACACTCATCATAACAGATGAAACGCCGGTTTTTCGTGCGAGCGCTTTTTTAAAGGGATTTAGGATAACAAAACCGGAATCGCAGAATACGGGAATGGATACAATATAGCCAATAATGCTCATGGCCAAACCGGGATGCTTTTTGCCAACAGTCTTTACCACTACATCCGCCATTTTGATGGCTCCGCCAGATTTTTCCAGGATAGAGCCAATGATGGTACCCAGCAGAATCACAATGCCGATGCTGGTCATGGTGTTGCCAAAGCCAGTGGTGATTACCTTGGCAATACCGGGGGTTGTTACGCCCTCCACTGTTTTGTCAACCAGCGGAACACCTGCGACCAGCGCCATTAAATAGGCGACCAGCACCAACGAAACGAAGGGATGGAGCTTCAGTTTGCTAATGAGTAGGATGATTGCTGCAATACCCAAAACCAGAATAACGAGTAGCAAGGGACCTGTAACCATCTAAAAGACCTCCTTTACAATATAATGAATGAGTAATATTAAAAATAAAATAACACGTTGCGACAATACTGTCTATGTTACGCAGAACATAAACGAGGCGTTCTTTTTATTCTGAGCACATTTTTTGAAAGGAAATCTACAGAAAAGCTTTGTGATACATGCCTTGTGTTATGGAAAAGAAAAAAAGTATGCTATGCTGGCAAGGTAACATCGTACAGTTGTGGTGTACCGTATTCGCAGTGGTTTTCCCGTAGATTCTTCATCAAAAATGCTGGCAATGGCACGGCTATTTCTGTGCTTTTCTCTTGCCTGCAATGAATTCCCTCGCAATTTTGGAGGCGCTCACTTTGTCCGTTATTTCCTTAAAAAACATGCAAATACATTTCATTTTCTTCAATAAATATGGATGCGACGCTTGCAGATAAACAAGAAAAAAATCTTTCCTGACATAAAAAATTGGTTTGCAGACCATATGAATGAAAAAAAACATACGATATAATGAGTGAATGAGTAATAGGGATGAGCCGGAGCATGCTTTTTATAATGATGCCATTAATCGACAAGAAAGGCGGTGCGTCATGCACATTTCACAGCGACGTGCGCAAAACATTGTGGATGAAGTGAGCGCTGTTTTGCGGCAGCAGTTGAATTTCATCAATGCGGACGGGCATATTTTGGCAAGCACAAATCCGGCCCGAATTGGGCAATTTCACGGCGGAGCCGCGCGCATTGTGCAAGATGCGCTAGAGGAGCTGGTTATTTTTTCCGATGAAGAATACCCCGGAGCAAAAAAGGGCTACAACCTACCGTTGGTAATTGATAAAGAGGTGGTAGGCATTATTGGCATCACCGGGGAATTTGAAGAAGTCTATAAATATGGGCAAATCATCAAAAAAATGACAGAGATACTCTTAAAGGACAACGACACGCAGGAGCGTAAAAAGATTGAGGACCGCATCCGCAGCCGCTTCTTGGATGACTGGATTTTAAGCGAGCAAAGCGCCACTGATCCCGCCTTTATCAAAAGAGCCATAACGCAGAAAATTGACATCACCCTACCCCGGCGGGTGGTTTTGATGTGCATCAAGGATATTGAGAAATACCAGGACCATGTCCAGGGCCAGCAGGTAATTGACGATGTAAACCGCTGTGTCCGGCGCATATTAAGCAGTATGACAAATGCTATTTTCAGCAAAACAGCTTCCACAATCATTTGCTTAATTTCCGCCTGTGACAACTGCGGCGTACTGTCCTTCGTAGAAAAGGTTTCCAATATCGTGCAGCAGGACCACAAGGTGACACTCGTTGCCGGAACGGATAGCGAGGAGGACGATGGTACGCTGTCCGTGCATCAGGCATATAAAAAGGCTCAAAAGGCGCTTCATGCCTGCCTGATCGCGGAAAATAAACAGGTGTTTTTCTATGATGAACTCACCTATGAGCTTTTCTTGGAGGAAATTTCGGAGCATTCGAAAGAACAGTTTGTTCGCCGTGTGTTTAATGATTACACGGAAAAGGAAATATGCGAATTTGCTGAAATTTTAAAAACGCTTTACGAAAACGATGGTTCCATCAGTAAAACTGCAGAAATTCATTTCATACACAAAAACACATTGCAGTATAAGCTGAACAGGTTAACTGAACGCACGGGCTATAACCCTCGCGCCTATCAGGCTATTCCTTTATTTCAACTGGCCTTGGTGTTTGCCAGCTACAAAGATCTGGCGGATAATGGTTGATAGGGACAAATGACAAGACGAAACGCAGAAAGGGCCAAAACAATATGACAATGCAACAGTCGGCACAAACCATCATTGAGGACTCCATACGGGCAGTATTACCGGATGTGGCAGTGAAAAGAGTTTTACAGAATAAGCAATTTCCGGGGAATGTATATATAGTAGCCATAGGGAAAGCCGCTTGGCGCATGGCGGCGGCGGCGGGGGAAACGCTGGGCGAAAAAATGAAGGCCGGTATTGTGATTACAAAATATGATCATGGAGAAGGAAGCATTCCACGGGTGGAGGTATTGGAAGCTGGACATCCTGTACCCGATGAAAACGGTGTACAGGCATCTCAAAAGGCCATTGATTTGGCGGTAGCATTACAGGCTGAGGATACGCTGATTTTTTTGGTATCTGGCGGCGGATCGGCATTGTTTGAGCATCCCCTGCCCGGCGTAAGGCTGGAGGATATTGCCGATATTACGCGGCAGCTATTGGCCTGCGGCGCAGACATTGTGGAAATCAATACGATTCGCAAACATCTTTCCGCTGTAAAAGGCGGGCGTTTTGCTAGCTATTGTGCGCCAGCACAGGTGCTAACGATTGTTTTGAGCGACATTTTAGGTGATCCGCTGGATAGCATTGCATCAGGCCCCTCCTACCCG
>JGI994J12354_10003146_pt1 | contig 15610 bp, 16 predicted proteins | sample IntmicLarv3ML3BL_FD_12354 | JGI IMG/M metagenome (IMG submission 12354)
AGGGCAAAGACGTACTCATACCGCCCACCAAAAGTCTCCTGTGCAAAACGGCGGGTTGCGTCCTTTACATCATCTTCACTCACATTCGGTGGCATGGAGAGCATGAGACGCATGACATCCCTTTGATTTTTCCGGCGAGGCAGGGAATTGATGTCTTCCATCCAGTCATCAAGGTATTCCTGCACATCTTCCTTGCTCCTCAGGATTTCCTCATTGTCTGTTTCAAGCTCAACGTTATTGTGACGGCTGATGTAAGAGAAATGGGAGCGAATGTGTGATTCCCCACGGGCAAAGCCGGTAATTTTCACCATGACCTCCGGTGCATTGCGGGATACCCTCGAGGCAATCTGCCTTAAATTGCCTGTCCGATTAGCCTTTCTCCTGACTGGTTGATGAAAAATACGCCCGAAAATATCATCAACCAGATCCGTCATGGCTTGCCTCCCACTGGTTCTGGCTGCTGCGAATCAGGGCATCCAGATTTGTCCGCACCTCATGGATGAGTTCGCGAACCTGAGTGATATGCTCCAGACGAATCCTGTCAAACTCATCCTCTCTGGTATGCATGAGACGTACAAACTGGTTCAGATTCCGTCCAATAGCGGCTAGCTCCCGGTTTGTTTCTTTCAAAGTGCACAGTTCCTCATAGGGCAGGACCGGATATTTCAATAAATTAGATTGTATAAGCGCAGACATCCAGCGACCTGCCATCATGCCGACCTCTGCTGCCCGTAATCTGGCCTCATCCATCATGAACTCCGGCAAGCTGATGCTCCGCCTTTTGATGGCAGTACTGGCATTTTGGGGAATCTGCATAGCAGTTTCCCTTTCTCCAGCCTGTTTCAGGGAAGCGATAATGATCTTCCTGAGCATTTCAGATTCCCTGATGCCGTGCGATGCCGCCAATTGGCGAAACCGGGTTCGGGTGTCATTATCAAGACGAAGGTGAAATGACGAGGCCATGCCCTTCTTTGAAGAACCCTGATCATTACCATCCATATGCTGTTCCTCTCGCATGGCAGGGTACATGATGCCTGTCACTTTTCTACAGGCCGGGAGGCTTTGGCTCGTTCAGCTAGAAAATCATCTAGATCAGATTTAAGCCATGCGGATGACCTTTCTGTCAATCTTATGGGCGGTTTGAGTTTTCCTTGTTTGACCAGTGCATAAAACAGCGTTTTACTGACACCAATGTATTTCCATGCCTGTGCAGCCCTCATCGCCGGATTATAGTTGTGCATCATCATTCCTTTCCGTAATAGCCCGCCCACGTTCTAAGCGGTATATGGAAAGGTTAGGCGCTCGCAAAAGGAAAGGGGGCGAATTGGGAAAACCAAAATCCGAATTCGCGTACAGTTTCTTATTTCATGCGATTCTCAAGTGTATCGACAATTTCGCGAAGTATTCTGCGAATTGTTTTTTCAGCAACAGGTATATCATTTTCCCGTATTAATTCTTTTATAAAACTTGACGCACTCTGGCTTTTGGGGTCAATTTTTGCTTCTGTTAAAAGCGCAGAAATAATGCGGAGCAAGGTGTTATTCACTCTAGTTACATCTGACTGTCTCCTGTTCGACAACCCATTTTCAGGGGTCAATTTGCCCTCGGATATAAGCACTATTTGTTCAAGACGCTTGCGAATTCTATCGGCGCTAACAGACGCACCATTATCATGAGTTAAGTTCTCGATATAGACTGCTATACCATCTTTCTCCGGATCAACTTTCAGCTTCGATAAAATAGCAGAAATGACACTAAGCGAGTCATACCAAGAAGCGGGTATCTGTGTTTCTTCAGACTTCTGATTTTTTTCTTCAGAAACCCGCTTTCCTCCTGACAGGAATAATTCCTGTTCTTTTTCTGTAACGAGAAGCTCTGAAAAAGGAATTTCAATTACAGAGTTGGCTCTAAAAAATGAGCTTTGACTTTTGCCGTCAAATCCAACACCAAGCCCATCCCGAAGCTCATATCCTTTTGGCAACGTAAAAAGCAAAGCCTCTATACTTGCGTTCTCTTTATCTCCTAATTTTTCAATTTCATAAAATTTTTCTTTCGCTATGGCAAATAATGTACTGGCAGTTAGAACTATTCGCCCGTTCCATTCCTGGATAATGTTCAAAGAAAGTTGCCCAAAACCTGTATCAAACGAACAATCCAAAGCCTCTTTATCATAGTAGATTTTCCAAGATCCGTCCGAATCCTTTATATTTTTGGGATCACCTAAAAAATATCTTCCGATACCAGCATTTTCCAATTGATTAATTCTTTCGTACACCAGTTTTGGAGGCCATTCCCAAAGCACATCGCTCGCCCAAACTTTTGCACATATTTCCAGTTCTCCATAACAAGCGTAGTGAATGAGGTCATCTATACTGCACCCACTTGCTTTGGCCACTTCATTCAGTCGGTAATATCGTTTTCTCCGCTCCATCATAATTTCCCCTAATGTCGTATTCTCGAATTGCTCGTGACGCTTAATATGAAAAGTCGCACGAGGTTTTTTCTGCGCATTTCTGTACTGTATCGTGCTGTACTGAACCGCACAAACTGCAATTTAACTTAGACCCTGGCGGTCTGGAGATGGTCCAAGTAATCCGCCCAGTCCTGCATCATCTTTTTGCGTTCTTCGAGAAACATGGCACGATCATAGGCACTGTCCACTTTATTTTTCTGTGCGTGAGCAAGCTGTCGATCTACAACTTCATGGCGGTAGTGCAACTTTTCCTTGATGGTACTCATAGCCAGTGCTCTGAATCCATGTCCAGTCATCTGGTTCTGATAACCCATGCGTCTAATAGCCATAAGAATTGCACCATTACTCATAGGCTTTTGGGGATCACGCTGGTTAGGGAATAGCCATTTACTGCCACCTGTAAGCCCATGAAGCTCTCGAAGCAACTCTAACGCCTGGCGGGACATGCAAACCTGATGGTCTGTTTTGTCCGGATTCATGGCAAGCTTGCCTCGTTTCATCCTGTTCCAGGGGATGGTCCACTCCCCGGTTTCAAGGTTTATTTCACTCCATGGTGTCTCAATCAGTTCACTGGTTCTGAGAAACAACAGCAGCATGAGTCGAAGGGCAATCCGGGTTGGCATATAGAGCCGGGCATCGTTCTGGTTCATTGCCTTGAGAAAGGCTGGCAATTCATCAGACGTAATTGCGGCAAAATGCCCCTTCCTGACAGGTTTAAGAACCTCTGTAAGGTCATTGGCTATATTGCGGTCCGTAAGACCATGCTGGATGGCATAGCTGAAAATGCGAGCGCAATTAGCCTTGAGCCGCTTGGCAATTTCATGAGCACCCCGACGTTCTATTTTCCTCAGGGTATCGATAAGCTGTTTATGGGTAATAGCACTAACAGGCAAATTGCCTATTTCAGGAAAAACATCTTTCTCCAGCCGATGAAGAAGATCTTTTGCTGTATTTGGCTGCCAAGTCTCAATACGGTTCGCATGCCAGTCACGAGCGATTTTTTCGAAAGTATTGGCGTTCTTTTCAGCTTTTTCCCGTTTTTGCCTTTTTCTTTCTTCGGCAGGATCAAGGCCTACCGCTTTTTGCTTCCTAGCTTCGTCCCTTCGCGCCCGAGCCTGCTCAAGGGATATATCTGGATATTTACCAAATGATAGCAAGCGTTCTCTACCATCAACGCGAATCTTCATGCGCCAGAGCTTGGAACCAATGGGCGTTACCTCCAGATAGAGGCCTCCGCCATCAAATAATTTATATGATTTTTCCCGAGATTTTGCGTTTCTTACCTGTACAGGAGACAACGGTTTGACAATTCGCGCCATAAAAAACCTCCAAAATAGGGATATGCAACTTTAGAGGCATTTTTGTTAGCCTAAAAATACCCCTAAAACCCATGGATGTTTTTGAACGTTACCGAACGTTAAAAAACAAAAAACCCGCATAAACACTAGGTATTATACGGGTTTTCAGGGCTTTATGGGACTTCTTTGAATTTGTTCAGTGGCGGAGAGGAAGGGATTCGAACCCTCGATAGGCTATTAACCTATACACGCTTTCCAGGCGTGCGACTTCAACCACTCATCCACCTCTCCGCTGAACGTGAGATGATAGCTTTTTGGCAGATCAAGGTCAATGTATTCTGATCAAATCGTTCACTTCTTTTTCCCAAACGACATCTCCCCCTTCTTTTTCCTAGAGCATTGCTAGGTCTCCTTCCTGATAAAACAGGAAAATCACTATCCCAACCACTCTTCATCCATTTTAATGACCTGCCAATAAGCCAATCATCCTGCATGCCTTTCTCTGGCAATGCTTTTTTTGATATACCGCCGCACCGCAAAGATACGCATGCGCCTCCCTCTTGAAACATACCACAAAGGATAGTTCTTATTACTGACGCTTTTTCAGATTTGAGGTAAAGTATTCTTATAAACTTTGCTCCACCCTTTTCTCACGGCACCAGAAATGACTTTTCCCAAAATCATCAGTATTAACCTGACAGGAAAACATCTCGCCAGCGGCATCAACCATCCAGACAATTACGTTATTATTGGCACAATCGTGTATGAACGTAACAATACAGAAAAGGAAGGGGCGTTGCTCTTGTCAATAAAGAATCTGACATACCACGCCACAAATGGTTATCTCACTGCAGAAAACCGCGATCAGATTGATATTTTTGATCTGGACAGAGAAGAAATAAGCCCTCTGCTGGCGTCAGTCGCAAACCAGATATCCCGCACCTGAATTCACTTCACGTCAACAACATGACAGGCCCGTCAGGAAAGGTTGACAACGNCCCTCTCTTCNACGNCTGAAATAGGGAAGGAATCCCCTTCTTAACCAGCCTTTTGGCTGNNGTGCGCTATAGTACGATTGACACTTCAAGTAGATGCATTCGCATAAGGAGATGCCGGGTGGACACCAGCAATATTTCAGTGGNACATAATATCAGCACCGAAAGACAAAAAANCTGTACCAGTGTCTGGCAGCAAAAAGAGANCCTTTCTTCCGAAAGCAACTGTCATTTTGAGACCTTCATACAACAAGTACTGGCTCATGCGCCCGAATCGGAAAAAAAGATTTGGGCACGCATCGAAAGCGAACTAGACATCTGAAACACAGCAAAAAGATAACAACACAAACCAAGATAAAGGCTGCCGTCCGCATTTTTCTAACTATATTAGTGCATGAAGAACTTTCCGGTTTTATCGGCACCTTGCAGTAGAGTTGGGTCATCAAGAATGGACGAAGTGCCCCAGATATCACAGAACACCCCCACTCCGGATGAAACCAGCGATTATTCCAGTTCCCCTGATAATTTCTTGCCCAGTTATACAGGTTTGCACAATGACAGGTAATGCATGACAATACCTCATACAACTTTCCAGAATCCCCATGACAATTGCTTTGTTGCAATAATCCATACAATCTGGAGACTTTGGCTTAGAAATAGTTGTCATCTTTGAGTTTCAAGAAAGCTTTTTGACCAAATTTCAATTGGAGGCTTTTTTTTGGCAATGAAGAAACGAAATCCTGCAAGACTGGATCGGCTGGTTGCTGATGTAAATAAAAATGCGGAACGACGCTCGCAAGGTTATCGTGAGCGTGCCCTTCTGATCTATCCGTGGATTTGCGGTCGCTGTGCACGTGAATTTACGCAGATCAACCTGCAACAATTGACCGTTCATCATCGTGACCACAATCACGATAACAATCCGCCTGATGGTAGCAACTGGGAATTATTGTGTCTGTACTGTCATGACAACGAACATTCACGCCGCCTTGAGACCAATCATCATGGTTCATCAGGACAAAGCAAAACGCCTGCACAGGCAGCGACGTATACCCCTTTTACTGCGCTTGAAGCGCTCCTGAAAAAGAGCCGTTAAACCAATAATGGCTAACCACCCTGTTAGCCATTATGAGAAGAAAAATGTCAAAAATCAACTTAACCCATTGATTTTATTGGCCCACCCTACACGATTCGAACGCATGACCTACGGCTTAGAAGGCTGCAGAAAAACACAGAAAAATCAAGCGGTTAAGTCGTTTTCATTTTAACCATCAGCCCACCGGAAGTTGACAGTATGAGGCTATGTCGCCACTCATCAGAAAATAGTCCGTCTTTACCTTTACGGACATTGTAGTGACAGACGCGACTTATTGGCAGGGACGATTCGGGATGAATAGGGACGTAAACTTATGGAGGAAGTAATGATACGTGGGCACATAAATATAAGCAAAAAAGGGGCGGTTTCCTTTGAAATTTCCACTCCAAAAGAGTACTCACCAGATCAGATACAGGCTGCGCTGAAAGGCATTACTCCTTGGCTACATGGATTCCAGTTGAGCCTGACAAAGCTCGCTTACTGCTAGCGAGATATTGAATAAATACGATTTCGTAAATCGGTAATCGTGTTTTGCTGTTGTTTCAGTTGTCTTCGTATATCAACAACAACATCAGCGAGTGCAAGAAGCCCGTTGTTCATGTTCCACATAACAGGGTCGAATTCAGCACTTAAACGATCAACGTTGTCATTGAAGAATTTTTTTGGGTCAGTCATAAGGAACCTCTTTCATGAAAGTTTACGTCTGGAAACATAAGCATAGCATGTTTGGGGTTCCATGACAGATGGCAATGACTGTTACCAGAACGCCATAGCAGAGTGGGTCAACGGCATCCTCGAAGGCGAATTTCTGCGTCACAAACCGAAAGACATTTTTGAGGCCAGAAAGATGATTGGACAATCTATCGATATTTACAATCAAAGACGTCCTCATTTGAGCTTAAAATACAAAACGCCCGATGCTGTGCATCAGGCGTTCCTTGATTCATAAATCCGTCAACTTATTTTAGGACGGGACATTCTTTCAGTTGCTATCCGGTCAGGCGGTTGTGTTCACATTGCGACCAACATTCGGATTGGCCGGAAGTGCCGGTACCGCCTCAAGCAGGAGTGTCAGCCCTATTTCCTGCAGATCAAAGGCTTTTTTCAACATGGCAACTTCAACAGCAACCGCTGTTTTTTCATTTGCCATTTGAGTGGACCAACTGGCGATGCCTGACACATCCATTATTTTTCCTCGTGTTTTACCCCATGTACATTCATAACGTCAAAAAAAGAGAATACTTTAAATTAGCCTCGTAAAAGCCTAGCTTGCCCGGTAACCCTAACGCGAATTTTCAGGCAACATACAGGTCATGTGCATACACGACAAAGCAAAACAGCTGGCAAATATGGTATGATTTCGGCTGTTTTTCTGTACGACCCGATCCGTTCTGGATTTTCTGTCTGTCGTGCACCATCACACGCACTGCCCTTAGCTCAGCTGGATAGAGCAACGGCCTTCTAAGCCGTAGGTCACACGTTCGAATCGTGTAGGGCAGGCCAATCTTTTCAACGGTTTACAGCTTTTTGCTGTTATCGGTTTCTGTCATGGTTAGCCCAGTTGAACAGGACAGACAAAAACTTTATTTTCTTCTTCCCACTGACTTTTAATGATCGCCGGTTGAAATACGGCATGATGTGAGTCGGCTTTACCTGTTGTCCTTTTTGCATTTGGCCGGAAGTAAAAAACGGTAGTCGCGGTTTTGTATACAACAGGAACGCTGCTCATGAACATTTTTTTGCGCAGCTTCAGATAAAAAAACCAATCATCAGCTATGATATTCTTTTGGCTGTTTTTCCAGTCAGCAGTCCCTTATTTGATAATCCGGAAAAGGAAATAACATGCAACAGAATTTTCAGTATGTCGCCATAGGCGAAGAATTTCGAGACCCAATCGGCGGTGAATGGTGGATCAAGATATCAGAAGATGAAGCGCAACTGGCATCCGACCCTAGTGTTATTGAAACATTTAACCGGCAGGATCTGACGGAATAATATTTTTGACAGGACAGGTCATGCCAAACGAGATCCGAACGAGAAAAGAGATTTTGATACAAAAGTTGGTCAGTTATGACCTGGAATATTTTGTACAGTTCATCCGGACTTCAGACGCAGCAAAAATTGCACTGGCGACCATGATGATGGAAGGATTTATTGGCTATAACAACTGGTCCGAAGACACTTTATATGAAGAATGCGTGAGAAGAAGCCTTCTTCCAGAAAACTGACTGGATAAAATTATCCTTGCTGATAACACCCCGGATTTCTGTCGCACCTCACAAATCTGGTTCAGTTACAGAAGGAGTCAAAAAACAAAAACGGGTTACATTGTAAAAATGTAACCCGTTTTTTTGGAATTTTGGTCGGGGCGAGATGATTCGAACATCCGACCCTCTGGTCCCAAACCAGATGCGCTACCAGGCTGCGCCACGCCCCGAAGAACGAAATAATAACGCTATCTGATGATCCGGTCAATCCATCTGTGCTGTTTATTGCAGTTTTGACTGCAATTACTTTACATCACGCAGTATCAACCTCACAGCAATCAGCAATTCGTTTGGCCATGGCATGCGTAACCGCTTCATTTTCCGCTTCAACCATGATGCGCAAAAGCGGTTCTGTTCCTGAGGCTCGGATGAGAACCCGACCACTATTGCCCAGTTCCTTTTCCACTTCCTGCTTTTCCTTCAGCAGGATTTCATTTTCCTGCCAGTTAAAGCCCCGGGGAATACGCACATTGATCAGTGTCTGCGGAAATAGTTTGAGATCGCTGCAATATTCTGAAAGCGTGGTCTGGTTACGCCGCAAAGCTGAAAGCACCTGAAGTGCAGAAACAATGCCATCGCCGGTTGTCTGCCGGTCCAAGCAAAGCAAATGACCGGATCCTTCCCCTCCCAGCAGCCACCCTCGTTCCTGCATGGCTTCCAGCACATAGCGATCACCCACCGCTGCGCGTTCAAATCCGATACCCATCCTGCGAAAAGCCACCTCAAGTGCCATATTGGTCATCAGCGTACCAACCACACCTTCAACCGGCCCCTGCGAAATGCGGTCTTTTGTCATCAGGTACAGCAACTGGTCGCCATTGTAGATTTGCCCTTTTTCATCAATCATGACAACCCTGTCAGCATCTCCATCCAGAGCGATGCCCACATCAGCGCCATGCACGATTACGGTTTCTGCCAGCGATTCAGGAGCAGTTGCGCCACAACCATCATTGATGTTTTCCCCGTTTGGCTGTACACCAATAGCAATCACTTCGGCACCCAGTTCGTGAAAAACGTGTGGCGCAATATGGTATGCCGCGCCATGTGCGCAATCAACGGCGATTTTCATGCCTCGCAGATCCTGCTCACCAGGAAAGGTGCTTTTGCAAAACTCGATGTATCGTCCCTGTGCATCATCCAAGCGACGCGCTTTTCCAAGTGCGTCTGACATGGCACAGTCCATCGGACGTTCCATCATTTCCTCGATTTCATGCTCCATTTCATCCGGTAGTTTGTTGCCGAATGAGGAAAAGAATTTGATCCCGTTGTCATCATAAGGGTTATGTGAAGCGGAAATGACAATACCAGCCGCAATACGCAGGGCACGGGTCAGATAAGCCACTGCTGGCGTTGGCATCGGCCCGGAAAGCATGACATCCACCCCCGCGGCAGAAAGCCCTGCTTGAAGCGCTGCTTCCAGCATATAACCGGAAATACGGGTGTCTTTGCCAATCAGTACGGTGGGCTGGATGGCGGATGTGCCGGAACGTGTCAGGACTTTTCCTGCTGCATATCCCAGACGCATGACGAAATCCGGTGTAATCGGACTGATTCCAACCTTGCCTCTTACACCATCTGTACCAAAATATTTTCTTGTCATAGTTTTTGATTTTGATTTTTGATGAATTTCAGCCGGCCATTTTACCTTGTCGCCTGCCAGACTTTAAGCGCATCGACAGTTTCAGCTACCTCATGCACCCGAACAATACCGGCACCGTAGGCAACGGCTGAAAGCGCGGCACCCAGATTACCCGCTAGACGTTGTAAGGTTTCTTTTCCAGTGATGGCAGCAATAACGGATTTACGGGACAACCCCGCCAAAACAGGCAACTGAAGCAATTGCTGTATATTGCCGATATTTTTTAAGAGTGTCAGATTGTGTTCAACCGTTTTTCCAAAACCAAATCCCGGATCAATGCAGATACGCTCTCTGACAACACCTGCTGCCGTAAGGCGATTGACTTGCTTCAGGAGAAAATCTGTCACCTCATCCGCCACATCACCGTATTCCGGTGTTACCTGCATGGTTTTCGGCTCTCCCTGCATGTGCATCACACATAAGGCACACTGACTGTACCTGACTGCCTCAATAGACTGTGCCGACTGAAAACCGGCAATATCATTAATCATATCAGCCCCGACTGTCAGGGTCGCCACCATGACTTCGGGTTTGTAAGTATCAATGGAAAGCGGCCTGCCACAATCTTTCAGCGCCTCAACAACAGGCATGATGCGATCAAGCTCTTCCTGCAACGAAACGGGATCGATTCCCGGGCGGGAGGATTCGGCTCCGATATCAATAATATCGACCCCCTCTTCCACCATCTTTTCTGCACGGGCAAGTGCAGATGAAAGAGCAAAATATTTTCCGCCATCAGAAAAGGAATCCGGCGTGATATTGAGTATGCCCATAACAAGCGGACGATAATTCCTGCCTGCCAGATCAAAACGATAACGTCCGCATTGAAAAAAAGGGATCATGGTTTCTGTTTTCTGCAAAATCAAAATGCAAAAAGGGCCAGAATTGCTTCTCGCCCTCTTTGTTCAATTCACGTTTTCATCAGGCAGGTGCTGTCGCACTTTCGGCCACATCACCACCCGGCTGGTCGCCCGATGCTGCTGCTGGTGTTGTACCGGATTGAGGCGGACGCGGTTCATTACCCTGCATGATGTCGTTTACCTGGTCAGCATCCAAGGTTTCCCACTCCAGCAGCATACTTGCCATTTTCTCAACCTTGTCCTGATTGTCGTGAAGCAGCGTGCGCGCCAGTTGATACTGCTGATCCAGTATCGAGCGGATTTCGTTATCCACTTTCTGCTGTGTTGCTTCCGAAACCGTCTTGGCAGCCATACGACCACCATAGAACATGTCCTGCTCGGTATCCTCATAAACCATGGTGCCAAGCGATTCAGACATGCCATAACGTGTCACCATGGCCCTGGCGATCTTGGTTGCCCGCTCAAAATCATTGGATGCCCCGGTGGACATCTGGTGCATGAAAAGCTCTTCAGCAATACGACCACCAAAAAGAATGGCGATCTGTTCAAGCATTTTGTCCTTGTACATGTTGATCTGGTCATGCTCCGGTAATTGCCATGTCAGGCCAAGCGCATGTCCGCGTGGCATGATTGTTACCTTGTGAACCGGATCGGATTTGGGAAGTAGTTTGGCGACCACAGCGTGACCGGCTTCATGATAAGCCGTGTTTTTGCGTTCTTCCTCACGCATGACAAAAGATTTGCGCTCCGGTCCCATCAGGATTTTGTCCTTTGCATCCTCAAAATCCTGCATTTCAACCAGCCGCTTGTTGCGACGGGCAGCAAAAAGCGCGGCCTCATTGACCAGATTAGCCAGATCTGCACCAGAAAATCCGGGAGAACCGCGGGCAATCACATCTGCCTTTACATCAGCAGCTATCGGAACCTTACGCATGTGCACGAAAAGAATCTGCTCGCGTCCACGAATATCCGGTAATCCGACAACGACCTGACGGTCAAAACGTCCCGGACGGAGAAGTGCCTTGTCCAGCACATCGGCACGGTTGGTTGCTGCAACGACAATCACACCGGAATTTGGCTCAAAGCCATCCATTTCAACCAGCAACTGGTTCAGCGTCTGCTCGCGCTCGTCATTGCCGCCACCCATGCCAGCCCCGCGATGACGACCAACCGCATCAATTTCATCAATAAAGATGATGCAGGGTGACTGTTTCTTGGCTGTTTCAAACATGTCACGCACACGTGATGCACCGACACCAACAAACATTTCCACAAAGTCCGAACCGGAAATGGAGAAAAACGGCACCTTGGCCTCACCGGCAATAGCGCGGGCAAGCAGGGTTTTACCGGTTCCCGGCGGGCCAACGAGAAGCAATCCTCTTGGAATACGACCACCGAGTTTCTGGAATTTGTTCGGATCTCGCAAAAACTCGACGATTTCGACGACTTCTTCCTTGGCTTCGTCACACCCGGCCACATCGCTGAAGGTAATGGTATTGCTTTTTTCATCAATCATGCGTGCCTTGGACTTGCCGAAGGAAAAGGCACCACCCTTCCCGCCGCCCTGCATCTGGCGCATGAAAAACACCCAGACCCCGATCAAAAGCAGCATGGGAAACCAAGACACAAAAATCTGAGAAAGGAAAGACGGCTCTTCGGCCTGTTTGACGTCAAATTTGACGCCATTATTGACCAAATCGCCAATCAGGCCACGATCAAGATAGGTTACGCCTGTCTTTACCTTGCGCCCGTCAGTCATATTTGCAATGAGAACCCGATCCTCAATGACGGCTTCCTTGACACGCTGCGCTTTTACTTCCTCAAGAAACTCGGAATACGAAATAGGGGTCGCACCCGAAGCGGTGTCGCGATCGGTGAAATGTTTGAATGTCATCAAAAGAATGACAATAATGGCGCCCCAAACGGCTGACCTGACAAACATGTTATGCACAATAACTCCTCAAGCGTACACACGCCTTTTTGATATAGGTTTTCATTTTACCTGCATTTCCTGCTCTTCGCATCAGACTGGGTCGCAATTCCGGTACGATATGGAAACAAAATGTTTCATGTCTCTGATTACGGTCAAACTATCGGAAAATGAATCCCCGAACAGAAAAGAATATGAGGGTAAAATCGCGATATCAAGCACTTCTTTATCCGGTTCATCCACCTGCTTTCAGATTGCGTCCCAGCAGGTAAATTTCTGATGACTGGTTGCGACTGGCTTTCGGTTTTTTTGACACGACGGTTTTGAACTGCGCCCTGAATCTGGCCAGTATGTCGTTATACCCCATTCCATTAAAACATTTGAGCAACAGGACACCATCCGGTTTCAGGTGCACCTGCGCAAAATCCAGCGCAATATCGAGTAAATTCTCCATTCTCGCTGCATCAGCAGTGGCAATGCCGGAAAGATTCGGTGCCATATCCGACAAAATAACATCTGCCTTGCGGCCAGCAAGCATGCCTTCCAACTGATACAGGACATCCTCTTCCCTGAAATCCCCCTGCAGAAATTCGACACCCGGAATCGCTTCCATCGGCAGGATATCGATGCCAATGATGGCACCCCGAATTTCTCCGTCATTGCGCCCCATTTTCCGCACCACATACTGGGACCAGCTTCCAGGAGAGGAGCCCAGATCCACGATCACCTGGCCGCTTTTGAGGAGCTTTACCTCCTCATCAATTTCCTTGAGCTTGTATGCCGCACGCGAGCGATAATCTTCCTTTTGTGCCAGCTTCACATAAGGATCATTCAAATGGCTGTTCATCCAGCTTTTATTGAATTTATTTTTTGCCATTGGCGTACAATATCCTTTTAGGGAAATATTATGTTGAAATTAACTTCATCAGAGCGTAGCAGACTTCGTGAACAGGCGCATAGCTTGAATCCGGTTGTCATGGTTGGTGACGCCGGTTTGACCGATGGCGTACTCAAAGAAATCAGTAGCAGCCTAGATGCACATGGCCTCATCAAAATCCGTGTTTTTGGCGATGACCGGGCTACCCGGATCGGGATTTACCAGACCATTTGCACACAACTGAATGCAGCGCCCATACAGCATATCGGAAAACTACTGGTTGTTTATCGTCCGAAACAGGAAAAAACAGCCGGGTTGTCCGAAGAGAAAAGCCGTCGTGGCGTACGAGAAGTCAAAACAATCCGTCCGGGCTCGGGTGCCGTTCGCAGCCGGGTAAAGAAACTCAGCGTAAAAGGCAATGAACGTGTTACTGCCGGAGGAAAAGTCAAACGCGCAAAAGCACGACAGGCCAGCCCCAAGAAAAAATCCCTGTCCTGATGATGTGTCAGGACAGGGATTTTTCAACATCCATCAGACGTAGAGAACTTCCAGCACTTCGTATTCACGGATACCGGATGGTGCTTCAACCTCAATAACCTCTCCTGCATATTTGCCAATCATGGCACGGGCAATCGGGGAAGTAATCGACACTTTCATTTCTTTCAGGTCAGCTTCGTCGTTACCGACAATCTGGTAGCGAACCTGTTTTCCGTTATCCAGATCCTCAAGCAGAACTGTAGCGCCAAAGACGATCTTGCCATCCACATTCAATGTGGTTGGATCAATAATTTGCGCAGAACTCAGCTTGTTTTCCAGTTCGGCAATCCGCCCCTCAATAAAACCCTGCCTTTCCTTTGCTGCCTCGTATTCGGCATTTTCAGACAAATCACCATGCGAGCGTGCTTCGGCAATCGCCTGAATGATTTCATACCGATCCTTTGTCTTCAGTTTATGCAATTCCTCACGCAGCTTTTTTGCACCAAGAACCGTAACCGGAATCGTGCCCATATTGCTAGACATAACGTACTACTCCAAAAAACCAGCGAGGCCATCAATGACATTGTTTCCAATGTCAGTATGACCTCGCAGAAAATGATAAATTTAGCGTTTAGTTTAAGGTTTTGTGCAGACTTTGTAAATCATTGACATGAATGTCATCCAGATAGGACATGCCCTGCACACTTGCTTCAGCTCCGGCAATCGTTGTGATTGTGTTGACACGCGCGGCCAGTGCGGATGTCCGGATGGCACGGGAATCCACAATGGCATTCCTGCGTTCTTCCACTGTATTGATAACCAGCGCAATCTCACCGTTTTTCAGCAGATCACCAACATGCGGGCGACCTTCTGCCACCTTGTTGATGGTTTCTGCCGCCATGCCGGCTTCGCGGATGGTTTCTGCCGTACCACGTGTTGCCACAATCGAGAATCCCAATCTGATCAGCTCTTTTGCCACCTTGACTGCCCTAGGCTTGTCGCTGTCCTTGATGGAGAGGAAAACCTTGCCTGAACGAGGCAAGGTTACGCTCGCACCCATCTGCGACTTGACATAGGCCTCACCAAAGGTCTTGCCAACGCCCATGACTTCACCTGTTGACTTCATTTCAGGACCAAGGATCGTATCCACACCCGGGAACTTGATGAACGGGAATACCGCTTCCTTGACGCTGTAATAAGGCGGCGTAACTTCGCTGAAAATCCCCTGTGAATCTAGGCTCTTGCCAACCATGCAGCGGGCAGCGATCTTTGCCAGCGGCAGGCCTGTTGCCTTGGAAACAAATGGAACGGTTCGCGATGCACGAGGATTCACCTCAAGCACAAAAACCTTGTCCTTTACTTCACCATTCACTTTTTCCTTCTGAATGGCAAACTGGACATTCATCAGGCCAACCACATTCAGGGCATGCGCCATCAGTGTTGTCTGACGTTTGAGCTCATCAACGGTTTCCTGCGACAGGGAATACGGCGGCAGCGAACAGGCAGAATCACCAGAATGAACGCCTGCCTGCTCGATATGCTCCATGACACCACCAATAAAGGTGCGGGTACCGTCTGAAATGCAGTCAACATCCACCTCAATAGCATCATTCAGGAAGCGATCAAGCAGTACCGGCGAGTCATTTGATACCTTGACAGCCTCACGCATGTAACGTTCAAGACCGCTTTGCTCATGGA
>JGI994J12354_10003147_pt1 | contig 15608 bp, 7 predicted proteins | sample IntmicLarv3ML3BL_FD_12354 | JGI IMG/M metagenome (IMG submission 12354)
CGGCTTCCGCGATGTCCGTCGCTTCCGTTCGCACGCTGTCGTCTACCGACTTCTCCGTCCCGTCGAACCGGCCTGCGTCGTAGTCGTTCGCCTTGATTACGATGGGCTCGTCCGGTAGCTCTTTCTCCAGGATGGTCAGGATGTTCTCCGCACTCGGTCTAATTGTGTGCGAGGGTTCTGGATAGTAATCGCAATCCGGATTCTCCACCCGCTCCAGCCAGATGGCGTACCGTCCTGGTGCCGGGTATACCGTGCCGTCCAAAGGCGTGATGGTTACCCTGTAGTCCACCAGGTTGATAAAGTAGTAATCTGAGTCTTGGTTCTGGTGATTGCCGCTTCTCGAAATAAATTCTCTACTCGTAGAACGGCCACTGGAATTAATCCTTATCCATACTGTATTTCGAGGACTACCAGCAGGACCCAACGGCAGGCCATGCATATCTACGTTCGTAAAGCCTTCATAATCCTCTGTCCAGTTCAGCTCAAAGTCAAGCGTTACCGGTCGCTGCAAGATCTGCACGGTGGATGTTTCTCCTAGCCCGTTCACATTATACAGGTAGGTCACATCGTAGTCGGGATCGGCCTTGTCCTTGGAGGTATCCACCACCCGTAGGCTGGTGATCTCCAGCGGCTGTGCACCTTCCGACACGTGGAAAGCCGTACCGGTAACCACCACCGCAATACGGTGATTGGCTGCAAGGCTCTCTCCACCGATGACGGTAAAGTACTCGTTGCTTGCCGGATTGGCAATGATAATCTCCGACTCCGGCAACACGCCTGTGCCAACTGCGCCACTGGTGGGCAGCTTCGGAATGCCCTGGGCCTCATAGCGGTAGAGATACTCATACACGGCCTTGTTGAACGTGACGCTCAACTCACCGGTAATCGTCAGGATGCCTGCATCGCTCTCAATGTAATAGTTACTGTTGCCCCCATTGAGCTGCGTCACCAACATCTGGTATTCGCCAACCTGCGGATAGGTATAGCCCGTTCCGGTGGGCGTGAAGGTAAGGGAATAGTCCGTGCCAAAGGTCAACGTTTCGCCGGTCACAAGGCCACGGTCTGTGTCCATAGTTTCCACGGTGATTTTGCCCGCAATGCCTGCTGGCATGCTGGTAGACGTCATGGACGAATCAAACTCAATTGTATGGTTCGCCACGCTGACCTCCACCGGGCGCTGGATAATGATGACATAGCCGTAGTCATAACTTCCGCCTGCCTGATAGATTAACTTCTTCTCCGCAAGGGTTAGCTCTCTGTCACCTTCCCAGATGCTAATGGGTTCCATCACCCCTGGTCCTGCGCCACCACCTAAGAATCTGCCCGCAACAAACCTTGTCATTCCACTTCCAGGGAGTTTTTTTGCGTTATACGCCGTCTCCCGGACACCACTCATGGAAGTACGGTCCTCGGGGAGCGTCGCTACGTCAAAGGGCCAGTTGGCGTTTTTAATCTTCCCGTTTCCATCTCCCTCGCCAAATATCTGCATGCCACGTACTGTGTGTCCCGCATAAACCCAGTCATATTGCGATTCATCATCGTAGAAGAACATACGGATATAGCTGTTCGATTTTTTCGTAGAGGTAATGTATTCACTGTCCGTGAACATTACCCAGTCACCTGTACTGCTGTAGCCATGCATCTGACCATCGTATACAACGACAAGATCTCTGGCTCCATTGCTGAGATTTACCTTCTCCTTAATTGTCAAAATCCCAGCATCGGTCTGGATATAGTAGTTCTGGTTACCACCCGCAAGGGCAACCACCGTCATCTGGTATTCGCCAGACTGCGGATAGGTGTAGCCTGTTCCGGTGGGCGTGAAGGTGATGGTATAGTCCGTGCCAAACGTCAGCGTCTCGCCAGTCACAAGGCCGCGGTCTACGCCCATGGTTTCCACGGTGATTTTATCAGCAATGCCTACTGGCATACTGGTGGGCACCATGGCCATATCATAGCCTATTTTATGGTTCTCCACCGTAATCTTCACCGGGCGCTGGATTACGCGGATGCGTCCCATGGAAAACTCTCCGGTCAGCCTATACGCTTCCTGCTTCTGCTGGTCAGTCATCTCGACATCGCCATCCCACAGGCCATAGTCGAGGATGCGTTGTCCAACCTCAATCGCGCCAAAATAGTAGGTGGGCGGAGTGCCAGGCAATCTATTTATATTGTAATCCGCTTTGCTCGCGTAATAATCCGACAAAAGCGGATCCACGCCATAGGGCCAGTTGGCGTTTCTGACCTTTCCGCCTTCAGGCCCTTGGCCGAAGAGCTTCAGGGAACGCCACGAATGGCCGGGTTGAATCGAGCCCAGGGTAAAGATGTAAACAATGTCATTCGAGCCGTTCGTAGAGGTGATATATTGATCCGGAGCAAATGTTACCCATTCACCCTCCTCTGGGTAACCATGGAGCTGTCCGTCATATACGACCGTTATATGCTGCGTATCGTAGGTAATATCGGTCCGCTCATAGATCGTCAGGATCCCAACATCGAATTCCATTTTATAGTTGCTGGTCGTCAGATTCAGCTGCGTCGCCGTCATCTGGTACTGGCCAATCTCCGGATACGAATACCCCGTGCCAATGGGCGTAAAGGTAAGCGAATAATCCGTGCCAAGGATCAGGCTTTCGCCCGTCACAAGGCCGCGGGATCCCATTTCCGCCTGGCCCGTCATGGCCTCAAAAACGGTGCTACTGGCAATCCCTGTCGGCATCTGGCTGGCGGTCATGGACGGATTATACATCATTCTGTGCTCAGCGATGGTGATCTTCACCGGGCGCTGGACTACGTAGATGCGGCCTGACATGCTCCTATACCTTGCGTAATAATAGGAATTGTCGTTGTTATGCCCATACCACGGATCGCCGATGGAAAACCAGGTAATCCCTTGGGAAATGAGATTGTTCGAAGCGTCATGAATGTCCCAAACTGGATCTATATCCTGACCCAGAAGAACCGAGACGCCATTGCGGCCTGGCAGAAGCACAAGGTCTGTGCCCATACAAGCGTTTATGATCGAGTTACTCTTTAGCTGTACCTTTCTCATGGTATGGCCCGGCATCATGGGCGTCAAAAGCGAAAGATACCGGTTGCTAAGCTTTCCATCCCCCAGGTATTCTGAAGGTTCAAATACAACCTCCTCATGTCCTGGCGGATGTCCATGCTCCTGGCCGTCATAGACATAGTGTCGGCTTATCGTTCCCCAGGAGATGGTTGTTTTATACATGAAGTAGACATCGTGATCCCCGGTCATGGAGGGAATCAAGACATCACTATATATCCTATCCCGATCGGTGGTCTCGTCATCAACCCGTATGCCTCGGCGGTTATATTGGCGTCCATCCGTAGCCGTAATTTCACTTAGATATTCCGCGTCCCCCGTGGTCGGGGTATAGTCCTGGCCCCAAATATATTCTTTGGTAACGGACGGCCATACTTCGCGGCCCTCTGCATCCAAGTAATGGAAGGTGATGGTCGGCTCGCTCTCACCATTGTAGAAGAAGTACACGGTATGGTTCTTATTGCCCGACAGGGTCGGCACGGCCAATCCAGGCGTTCTCGCGGCGCTGGAATTGTTCACGGTAAAGCCATCGTACACATAGGTACGCCCGCCAAACGCAACAGGCTCCACCTTGCTTGGCGTAGTATCCGCAAAGGTGTACGTTCCGTCACGGTCAACACGAGTCAACGCATCCGGCGTCTTTATCACCGTCAGCGATGATCCCGTCACGTGCTTTTCGCGCACCATGTTATAGAGCAGCACGTCTTTTCTGTATGTGGTTGTTGGTTTTTCGAAGAAGTTATAGTTCCACGAGGGGTCGTTAAAGGCCTGTATCCGCCCCAGGTACGGGCCCGGGCTATCCGGCCACTTATCGTTTGCATCCACTTGGGTGAACTGCGGATCAAAGACCAACAGCAGCTCCCTGCCATATTGCATCGGATGGCGCGGTACCTTTTCGCCATCGACTATATCACTGATCATTCCATTGGCACTGGTAAGATGAGTGTCCGTCCTATCATACCAGATATGGTTGATCGGGTTGTCTTCATGCTCCATCATGCCAAACCGTGTTTCGCTGAAGCCCGGGAATTCGCCCGTGGCAAAGCCAACAGGCCCTTCGTGGGTGTTTATCTCCAGATCCAGATACACCGGCCGTTGGGTGATTTTCACGGAGGCCGTCTCGTTCAGCCCGCCCACCACGTAGCTGCTGGTCACATCATTGTTACTGGCATCCAGTACGCGAATGCTGGTGATTTTCAGCGGCTTCTCGCCCTCGGCAACGTTCTCCGCGGTACCGGTAACAATAACAGCCAGCTTATGCCCCGACTGCAATGTGGACGCATTGGTTATGGTGAAGTAGGGATCATTCGCCGGATTGGTGATGATGTACTCCGTCTCCGGCCCAACGAGAACCGTTCTACCATCACTACTTGTAATCTTCGGAATGCCCTGGGGTTCGTCGTTGTAGACATACTCATAGACGCTCTGCTTGAACGCGATGCCTATTTCGTCCATATTATTATAGAAGAGATAGACCGTATGATTCGACCTATCCGAGATGGTGGGAATTCCCAGTCCCGGCGTTTTGGTCGCGGTGGCGCTGTCCACCGTGAAGCCCACGTATCCATACGTATGGCCGTTATAGACCGTATCCGCCACCTTGCTGGGCGAGGTGTCCGTGAAGGTATAGGTATCGTCACGGTCCACACGCACAAGGGTATCCGGCGTTTTCACGCTCGTCAGGGACGATCCTGTCACGTGCTTTTCCCGTACGACATTATAGAGCAGGATATCCTGCCTGTACTCGCCCGGGATTCTTTCATAGAAGTAATAATTCCACGTTGGGTTGTTGTGCGCCACGGCCCGTGCCATGTACGCACCTGGGCTATCCGGCCACTTATCCGCCGCATTTACTGGCGGGAACTGGGGCTCAAAGGCCAACGTTACAGTTACACCATATTCCGGCTCATGGCGCGGCAGCGGATTGCTCTCACTGCCGTCGGAAATAATACCATCCTCATTCGTAAGAGGCGTATAGGATGTGCCATACCAGATGTTGTTGACCGGATTGTCCTCATGCCTCGCCGTGCCAAAGCTTCCTCTGATAAAGCCCGGGAATTCGCCCGAAGCAAATCCAACCGGCGCCTCATGGGTGTTTATTTCAACATCCAGGTACACAGGCCGTTGCGTAATCTTCACCGCAGCGGTATGTCCTAGGCCGGCAATCGTCCCGTAGCTGCTGGTAACGTCGTTATTGCTGGCATTCAGCACGCGGATGCTGGTGATTACCAGCGGCCTCTCGCCCTCCACAACATCCTCCGCAGTACCGGTGACGATCACGGCCAGCTTATGGCCCGCCTGCAATGTCGTCGCATCCGTTACGGTGAAATACGGGTCATTGGCTGGGTTGGTGATGATGTATTCCGTTTCAGGGCCAACGAGGACTACCTTTCCATCGCTGCTGGTGATCTTCGGAATGCCCTGGGGTTCATCATTATAAACATACGTATATAGGCTTTGCTTAAAGGCAACGCCAAAACCGGTGCTGGTGCCGCCGCCGATATTGAGCAGGCCGCCGTCGCTGATGATATGATAGTTCTGGTTACCGCCTGTTACTGCTTTCGCCACCATGCGGTATGTGCCAGCCTGGGGGTATGTATAGCCGCCACTAACCGGCTCAAAGGTGACCGTGTAGTCCGTACCAAGGGTCAGGGACTCTCCCGAAACAAGGCCGCTCTCCGTTTGGCCGCTCACGCCGCTAATGGAGATATTCAGGTTCGACAGGTTTACCGTCTGGCCTGCGGCGATACTGTAGTCCTGAATGGTCAGCGTTACGGGACGCTGGCTGATCTTGATCCAGTTGCGGTATGCCATGCCCGCGTCATAGTCCCACAGGCCAAACAGCGTGGGGACGGGGGTATATGTGCCCGCAGTGCAATCGTAGCGCATGAACCGAAGCACCTCGGTGACGTGACCGCCCCCAGTGCGGGATATGCTGTATTGCGCCTGCGCAAGCTGCCCTTGGGCAAAGTTTGTGTAGGGAACACCATACCGCCACGTGGCATTCACGGTGGAACCGTCCAGCCGTATGCCAGTGATGTAGTCCCTGACATTGGGACCTGAGGTAAGGGGCCGCTGTTCATCATAGAGCAGCTCCTGAATCTTTACGATGTCGTTTTCGTTATTGAACTGGCTCAGCCATTTGTTGCTGGGGTACTGACCGGCGGTAATGCCTGGGTCAAAGACGACCATCTCGTCCTGATATCCCCACGTCTGGCCATTGTATACGCCGGTTATCTCTTTTAGATGCACCTGCAAAGCAATGCGGCCGTCTCCCGTAAATATACGGTCCGCCAATCCAAACAGGGTAATAAAGGGGGTATCCCTTTCCTGCATATCCGTTGTCGATAAATCGGGTTCGACCTCGTCTCCGGATGCCATTTCGATTTCGACACTTCCTGTCAGCACGATTTGCGTGTCGATATCTTCCTGCTGCGTAGTGTCCCCCGTTTCGGCCAGCGCCGAAACAAAGGATGCCGGCATGACGCTGATTAGCATCATCACCAACATGAGCATGGATACGTGCCTCCTGATTTTGCGTGTCATAAAGCTTCCTCCCCAAAATACCCATAATTTGCCAATGTACATGGTTGTTTATATCCTTAGACAGCTTTGCCGGGGCTTACACCCCGGTTTAACGGCTTATCTCCATTGGATCCCATACACTCTTTGATTTCTCGCGGTTGATATCATTTGGTTGCATGCATCTCATCTTCATCTTTTGCGATACTTGCAGTCCATATTTATAGTGGCAATTATATATTTTCGTCACTAATTTGTCTACAAATTTTCACAAATTTTCCGTTATGACTGCTTTGATTTTTGTTATTTGTGTGAAATCATACAAATAACAAATCATATTTTCAAATATGTAACCGATATGTCACGCTTTGTATTTATTCCCTTCCCAGCTTTGGGGCTCTAGAGGCGGCATTGCTTTCAGAAAAAACCGCAAAACGAAAGCGCATGACCCGTTGAAACGGTGCCATACGCCATGCTTCGCACGCCAACTTTATTGCCGGTATTCTTTTCTCCTCCCGTCCAATCGCCTGCTCCATTGTCTTGGGGTGCACCCAAAATAAACAAGACACTGAAATCACCATAAAACCCACCACACAGCGGCGTTCACGCTTGATATGTACGGCCATGTATCCTCTGAAATGGAAAAGGCAGGTGCGGAGAATATTCCGCGATACATAAACGAGCGGAAAGCGAAACAGTAATCCGCTATACTGGAACACTGTTTTGAAGCTGGCTAGGGTAAAAATTGGGGTAAACTGCTGCCTTCAGGGTATAAAAAAGTCGAAAAACCTTTATAGATCAAGGCTTTCGACTGGTGGGCGTGGCGGGACTTGAACCCGCAAGGCCGCAAGGCCGACAGATTTTCTTGCTACTATCGCTTTGAAACGATCCGCACGTGTGCGTTGTAGTCTGGACTATGTCTTTTCCGTATCGCATGCGCGACGTAGGAAGCGCGTATATAGTCTCTACACATTTAGGAATAGCTGATTCCATTTAGCTCGGCGTTTGCTGACACTTCGCCGAATTAGCGCGCATTCACACCGACGCTTTCGCAGCCGGGTGCTCCTGTTCCCGCCAACCAGTGGCCGGGAAGCCAGCCTAAAGTCTGTTGTGTATGCCATTCCACCACACGCCCATACCATGAGGAATTATACGACAGCCATTAGGAAAGGTCAAGTATAACTGTGAAAATACGGTTGACAACACTCCTGGCATGTGATAAAATTTTCAATTGTCAGCGGGAGCTGTAGGTTTCCGTTTCAGAAGGGAAATGCGGCGTGCGCCTGTAGCTCAGCTGGATAGAGCAACGGCCTTCTAAGCCGTAGGCCAAGGGTTCGAATCCCTTCGGGCGCGCCAATTGTGGAGGGTGTAGTTCAGCGGTAGAGCGCCAGATTGTGGCTCTGGATGTCGTGGGTTCAAATCCCATCACTCTCCCCATTTTTCTTCCTTACGGCGCGGCAAGCTATTGGGGTGTAGCCAAGCGGTAAGGCACGGGACTTTGACTCCCGCATGCGCAGGTTCGAATCCTGCCACCCCAGCCAAGACTATGACCCATTAGCTCAGTTGGTAGAGCACTTGACTTTTAATCAAGGTGTCCGGAGTTCGAATCTCCGATGGGTCACCACCATGAAACCCAGTAGAATCAACATCTGCGGGGTTTTTTTATTGTTTTTTGCGGAAAATCTCCGTATTTAAAAAGAACGGATGTATGATATAGTCAATGAACCCCAAACCAGTCCCGCCGGAGGGAATCTTTTCCCGCTCTGCTGTGTCGCACTCCAGTCAGCGTAGCTGCCGGGATAAGGACAAGCCCCGCTCTTGCATGAGACGGAGCTTGTTTTTTCAAATTCCCAAACGTTTGTGATTTTGCCCGGGATATGGTGTTCGGGAAATTTTTATCCAAACATTGAAAGCAAGATACCCGCAGCCACGGCCGAGCCAATGACCCCAGCAACATTCGGACCAATGGCATGCATCAGCAGCCAGTTCGCTGGATTAGCCTTCTGCCCTTCTATATGGGAAACGCGCGCGGCCATAGGAACCGCCGATACGCCAGCAGAGCCAATAAGCGGGTTGATTTTTCCCTTGGTCAATATACACATTAATTTCCCAAGCAGGAGGCCGCCCACCGTGCTGAAAATAAATGCCGTCAAACCAAGGGCAATAATTTTCAGGGTTTCGGGGCGAAGAAATGTTGCGGCATCTGCTGTGGCACCGACAGTCACGCCGAGAAAGATGGTCACAATATTGATAAGCGCATTCTGCGCCGTGTCCGATAGCCGCTCCACTACACCGGATTCACGGAACAGATTTCCAAGCATTAGCATCCCAATCAAAGGAGCCACAGCGGGTAAGAGCAACACACAGAGGATTGTGACAATGATGGGAAAACATACTTTTTCCAACTTCGATACATTCCGCAGTTGCGTCATGGTAATTTCCCGTTCTTTTTTTGTGGTAAGCATGCGCATGATGGGCGGCTGAATCATGGGAATTAATGCCATGTAGGAATAGGCTGCAATGGCAATGGCAGGCAACAGTTCTGGGGCCAGCTTTGTCGTTAAAAAGATTGCAGTAGGGCCGTCAGCTCCACCAATGATGGCAATGGAAGCCGCTTCCCGTGGCGCAAAGCCCAAGGCGACAGCAATAACAAACGCAACGCAAATTCCAAACTGTGCGCCCGCCCCCAGAAACAAACTGCTGGGGTTGGCAATCAGTGGGCCAAAATCGGTCATGGCACCGATACCAAGGAAAATCAACGAGGGATAAATGCCCAGCTTCACCCCTTGGTAAAGATAATATAGTAGGCCGCCGGCCTCAGCATCGGTTGGCTTCCCCATCAAACCCGTCAAAGGCAGGTTTACCAGCAGAATACCAAAGGCGATTGGCAACAGCAGCAGCGGCTCAAATTTGCGAACAACTGCAAGATATATCAACACACAAGCAACGGCTATCATCACAAGATGCTGCCAACTCAGGGCAACAAAGCCTGAAGTCTCCCATAATTTTTGCAAGGCTTCTGTAAACATCCGCATTCTCCTCCTATCTTAGTTGGTTTTGTCAATAGACGCATCCAGCTTGCTTACCACGAAAGAAAAGAACCTCACCGATAAATACAAACCAAATAGCGCCACAAAAACCACTAATAGTAGGAATAACGCAACGAAAACACTTTCCACTAAAGGCATTACATTCCCTCCTTGCTCTCGGTTAGGTTTCGCATTTTGATTGACTTTCCCACAAAGAAAAAAGCAGGGGCTTTTTCATGGAGCCTCCACCCTAAGCTACGAAACTTGAAAACAGATGAAGCATCTGCCCAACCGAATTGTGATATACGAAATTATTGTAATCATATCCCATTCTGCTGTCCCCTGTCAAGACTATGCAAGGGGAAGGTGATAAGGCTGCTGTTCACCCCGCCAAACCTTTGTGAAACAAAGATTTCTAGGGGATTTCTTTTCGGAACGGTTGCGCGTTGGTTTAGTTCATTTTTTCTATTGTTGCGTATCCGTTGAACTTGGCGTTTGTCTTGCCCATCTCGTCGTGATGCTTTTCATTTTGCCACAGCAACCGAAGCGGCATCAACATTTACACCATAGCCTTTCCCTTCCAGGAATTCCATTACATAGGCCTTCTTCTCTCCGCCGCGTCCAGAACCAGTATATAGCTGCCCGGCGGCAGTCACGGCGATAGAAACCCACGTGACCAGCTCTGCCTGCTTCTCGGCGGAAATCTTGCTTCTGATAAAGGGGATCAGAAAGGCCGTAACCAGCGCGGCGATCAGGCCGACCGCGGCCTGTAGAATGGGGGGCAAATCAATCATAGGCTCTCCTCCTGTTTTTCGTCCTGTGTATTCTCTTGGTCACGCTTCTTGATGTTGGATACTGTGACAATGTGTATTCTTTCTACATTTCCTCACCCCTTTACGCAGTATACACCAAAAGATAGGGGACACGGTCTTTCGTGTCTCCTATCTTTATACCACTTCACTATGAGTTGCCGGTCTTTTCTCTTCAGATAATTGGGTTTTACTTTCCTGGAATAATGAACTTCTGATAAACCCATCCGGCATTGCCATTATTGTTATATATCACCCTACCCCACGTTTCATCCTCGTTCCATCGCAACAGCCTGATCGCTTCACCCAGATATGCCCTCCCAACGATGCTGTGGCTGGTTCCGGGGCCAGAACGCACATTTACCCATTCCCGACAACGGCCGATTTTTGCAGGCACGCCATCCGGGCCGGTGGGGAGGGAATTTCCGTCATCATGTGGGCGGAGATCAGCGGGAGGGGTGGGAGGGGGATTTGGCGCTTCACCGGGGGAAACGGTTGCAGAAAACAAAATAGGGCCATCTTCAGCGTCGAGCCTAACTATGACAGATTCTCCATCGTATAAATTTATGCTAAGCGTGATAGGGTAGCTGGGCGTAGCTGCTTCTCGAAGAGGCGGATCCGGATCATTGAGGAAATCTACGTAAATTGTAGTTTTAAGTATTAAAACGATAGACACCCTATTAATCTCTTTGGTAGGATCCGTAGAAAAGACGAGATTACCGCTGGCCTGAGATGGATATTGGGTGACGACGGTGCCGTCTTTGTAAAACAAGTTAACTTTCTCAAGGGTCACAAGCGATGGATCGGCCAGTGAAGATACCGTTACTGCAAGAGAAAGTGCCAAAATGAAAAGCAAGGTAAAGATTTTTTTCATATCAATCATTCCTTTCGGTTTATCAACAATTATCAGGGGCAAAAGAAAATACAAAAGCATCTGCCTAGAAAGGGAGCGGAGGTAGATACGCTCTGTATCAACAGCCTCTGAATTTTTTCCCAGAATAACATATCTGATTTCAAACATCAATCATTTTTTGATTCTTTTTGATTCTTTTTGATTTTATATGGTTTTTGCTCACCGGAACGCTCCGCCGCACGCTTAGCCCACTACAACGCACAATAGATTTCGCAAAAAGAAGAAAAGGGCTTGCAAAATTAGCAAATATACGATATACTATTTTTCGCTGGATTTGACTGGGTGTGGCGCAGTTTGGTAGCGTGCTTGAATGGGGTTCAAGAGGCCGGAGGTTCGAATCCTCTCACCCAGACCACAGCAAAAGCCTTGTATCACAATGGTTCAAGGCGATAAGGAAGGTTCCTTGCACGGAGACGGTATAGCAGTTTGTTATGCCGTCTCCGTGTTTTTATGCGCTGCGTGTGGATTCCCACTCGGGAGATGTCGGCAATGGGCCCTCACTGATGAAGTTGAATACGATCTGTACATGGTGAATTCTCTTGCCCGAGGATTTATCCAGAGCATGAACGATGATTCTTTTGATGAAATCATTCACGATTTTCCGTGTCAATTCCCGGATGTCGATATATTTTCGTACAATAACGGTAAACTGTTTGAAATTAAATTGCTCCTACTCAATGCCAGAGATTCCCTTGTCCAATTATTGCACCTGTGCTTTTAGTTCGGCTTGCTCTGTTTCATACTCAACGGAGAGCATCATGAATCGTTCGTTGGTGATATGGCCGATGACCTCATCTTCATACAGCTTTTGTCGAGGAGGGTTGTCTGATTTTTGAAAAAATACGGACAGATACCTTCATCTGTCCGTATTTTTACATTATTATCCAGCACAATTTGCACTAAAGCCATTCACCAAAATTCCGCATATATACACCCTTGAATAGCTGTGTAGCCACGCAATAGCCTATCAGGAGCAAAATCAGCCACGGTGCATACGCAATAGGCAGTACAGCTAAATCAAAACCGCGTGCTATTCCCGTAAATGCCAGAGCGACAGCAATAACTCCAACCGAAAGCGTGGACAAGATGAGCGGAACAGAAGCCTTACTTTGTACAAACGGCAGCTTGCTTGTGCGAATCATATGAACGATGAGTATCTGTGACAATGTGCCGAATATAAACCAACCCGCTTGAAACAACGGCGCAAGCTCCGGCGTGTTTGCCTTAATAACCCACCACATCACGGCAAAGCAGAGTATATCAAAAATCGAACTAAGTGGCCCCATCAGCACCATAAAGCGCTGGATGCTCTTTGTTTCCCAACGGCGCGGCATGCGCAGATATTCCTTGTCCATGTTGTCGAAAGGTATGCCAACCTGTGAGAAATCGCAGAGCAGGTTTTGTGTCAGAATATGCACGGGGATCATAGGCAGGAACGGCAGAAAGATGCTTGCGACCATAACCGAAATCATATTCCCAAAATTTCCTGATGCCGCCATCTTTATATACTTCATGATATTACCAAAGGTTCGGCGGCCTTCGATTACACCTTCCTCCAGAACCATCAAATCCTTTTTCAGAAGGATAATATCGGCGGTTTCTTTCGCAATATCCACACCGCTGTCAACAGATATGCCGACATCAGCCTCACGCAGAGCTGGGGCATCGTTGATGCCATCACCCATATATCCGACAGTGTGACCGTTTTTTTGAAACGCATTTACAACACGCTGTTTTTGAGCAGGAGAAAGTTTGCTGAATAAATCACAGGTCTTGATAGCTTCACGAAGTGATTCATCACTCATGGTTTCAACATCACTGCCAGACAGGCATATATCTGACACAATACCAACCTTGTTGCACACTTTAACAGCAACGCCCTCGCTGTCACCAGTTAGTACAACTACCCTTATGCCATGCTCTCGCAGAGCTGAAATAGCGAGTTTGGCACTCTCTTTCGGCGGATCAAGGAATCCAACAAAGCCAATGAGAACCATATCGCTTTCGTCCTGAACACCAAACGCTTCAACCCCGGCGACATTGTTTTTCTGTGCCACGGCAATAACCCGCAGACCGTCCGTGTTGTGCTTTTCATATACACGCATGGCTTCAGCCAAATGCTCCGCATCCAGCGGCTGCACAGCACCGTCATGCTCCACATATTTGCAGATGGAGATAATTTCTTCGACAGCACCCTTTGTGATAAGCTGACGTTTTCCGTTTTCACTTTCCAGCACAACACTCATGCGGCGGCGTGCAAAATCAAAGGGGATTTCATCCACACGGGTGAACTGTGTAAGCTGTGAAGAAAGTCCGTTTTCTTCTGCTCGGTTGATGATAGCGAGATCAATTAGGTTTTTAAGTCCAGTCTGGAAATAGCTGTTCAGATAGGCGTGGCGCAAAATTCGTGCGTCATCGTGCCCGTGAACATCCATATATTTTTCCAGTATGATTTTATCCTCGGTGAGCGTACCCGTCTTGTCGGTGCAAAGCACATCCATTTCGCCAAAAGTTTGAATTGCTGAAAGGGTCTTGACAATGGTCTGGTGCTTTGCCATAGATACCGCACCCCGCGCCAATGTTGAGGTCATTATCATCGGCAGCATTTCGGGCGTGAGCCCCACAGCCATAGTCACGGCAAATAATAGCGCTGCTCCCCAATCACCCTTCGTAAAACCGTTGATGGCAAAGATAACGGGAACCATGACAAGCATAAATCGAATCAGCAGTTTTGAAACAGAATCTACGCCGCGCTCAAAGCTGTTCTTCGCCTTGTCACCAGACAAGCTTTTTGCCATCGCACCAAAATAAGTATCGTTTCCAGTGGTCATTACGACAGCAGTTGCACTCCCACTGAGAAGATTTGTTCCCATAAAGCCGATGTTTGAAATATCGGTCAACGCATCCGATTCAGCATTGCGGATATTGGCATATTTTTCAACAGGCGCGGATTCTCCTGTCAATGCCGATTGAGCGACAAATGCATCCTTTGCCATTAGAAAACGAACATCTCCGGGCAGCATGTCTCCTGCCGAGAGTTTCACAATATCGCCAGGAACAACCTCATCAATGTTGATTTCAATCAACTTGCCATCACGCCAAACGTCGGCTTTGTTAGAAATCATTTTTGAAAGGCTTGCCGCTGCGTTATTAGAACGTTCGCCTTGATAAAATGCGATTGCACTAGAAACAAATATCAACGCGAGTATAATGACCGAGGTAGTGATGTCTATCGTTTCAGACAGAACAACATCGGTGACAAACGTGATGATTGCCACAAGAAATAACACAAGGTTAAATGGATTCACAAGGGCTTCAAGTGCCCGCCCGAAAACACCTTTTTCCTTGTTTGCAACAATTACGTTACGACCGACTTCTTCCAATTTTTCTTCCGCTTTGATAGCAGAAATACCCTGCTTGGATGTTTCCAGTAGGGTGAGCAATTCTTTTTCATCTGCAAACGCAAAGCGGCGAAGTGTCACTTCACATTCGTTTTTCTTTTGCGTGGTAGTTACTACATTTTTTTTAAAAATCACATAAATCATCCTTTCATACACTAATTTGCGTTGGTAGGCGTAATGTATGAACAGGACAGCAAATCCCTATTAAGTTGACAGGGTGTCTATCTCGTATGCCGTCTTCTGCTTGAAANCAAAGCCGCATAAATGCGGGTCACTATCTGCGGTTTTTACGGAACAGACATTACTGTGCCTGCTCCCACTACTTCGACCGGACATTGCTTTCCACCTCCTATGTTGAAAATCCTGTGTTGGATATACCAACCATATAATTTTAGTATTCTTTGAATGAAAAGTCAATTCATTCATAATTCTGTTTCCCGTTTTTTCGTGATAATCTGTTCATTCCTGCTGTTCTCCCGCATGATGTTTTCCGCACCTTTCCGTAAGGCCTCTACGTTACGCGTTTCATCTTTAAGCCGGTAATAATTCTCGCAGAGTGAAAACCGTTCGGCGGTCAGCGTGATTTGTTCAAACTGCCACGCCTTGACGGGAAGTTTCTTCTTGCCGTTCAGAACCGCAGCAAGATACTGATTAGTGGATTCGTAAAGCCGGGTTTCCTCGAAATGTTTATCATAAAAGGCATCGCTCTTTTTCGGGTCAAGCTGCTTGTATTTCTTGTAAACTGCCCTGTGCTGTTTGAGATTTTCGCATTGCATCAGATGCTGCGCCAGCGTAACCATCCGTCTGTCCACTTTCCTTATTTTCTCTGAAACCGTCTGTAAATCCTCGCTGATTTGTGTCGCCTTC
>JGI994J12354_10003148_pt1 | contig 15607 bp, 13 predicted proteins | sample IntmicLarv3ML3BL_FD_12354 | JGI IMG/M metagenome (IMG submission 12354)
GATTCAAAAATATTTATAACATTACCAAAACTAGAAAGATTGGGACTTAGTGAAAAAGCAGGATATACATTTAGATGGAATATTAATGAATATACTTCGCTAAAATCAGGAGCTACATTAGAAGTAGATAAAAAAATCACTGTACATGGCGAATATCAGAAAAACTATAATTATGATTATAATGATTTTAATGCTGCTGATAAGGTTAGGAGAAGTAACTGTTATAGCTATGCATTTGACTTTTTACAAAATCCTATTACTAATCCTATGGAAGATTTTGGTACTAGAAATGATGAGATATTTGCAATGCAGCCTGGGATGTGGAGTAGAGACGGAGCCGCTGAAGCTGCAGCAAAATATAGACCTAAAGGGTTTTATGATATGCGTAGAATGGGCAATCTTATAGTGGAATATGTAAAGAAAGACATGAAAAGTATAGGATATAGTTTTGAAGAATTTAAACTTGGCATGTCAGAGGGACATAGAGTATTGCTCTTTGTATCATATTCAGAAGGTACATATGAGAATCCAATTAACAAGAAAGAAGAGGTGATAACATTCTATGATTATCATTGGTGGAGAATAGAGGCAGATGGTACATGGAGTAATAAACATGGAGAAAGTGGAATATCAGTAAATAGAGATGTTGGTATAAGTATTGATAAATTAGATACAGCAATAGAACAAGTAGAAGATTTTTATATTAAGGTAGATAATGTTCAGTTTATGGAAAAGCTAGCAGAAATTAACGAAATATTAAATAAAGTAGGAAAGAAAATAGATTTAGAAACAGTAAAAATCGAAACTAAAGTTAATTTGGTAGGCTGCTATTATATAAAGGAGAACAAATAAAAATGAAAAAGGTGTTTATATTAATAATGTTTATATTTACAGTAATTGGTTCTATTGCTATGAGAAATAATAATCAGAGTGTGAATAATGAAGGTATTACAGAAACAATCAGTAAAATAACTGATAAAGAAATAGAAAAGGTGGTAAATATGGAAAATGATGACCTATATGAACTTACAGAAGGCAGGCGGAAGATAATGGATGATTTTCGTGAACGTACTTCTTATCGCTTTGTGTCACAAACAGTTCGTGAGAACCTTATAGAACGTGAAGTAGAATTAAGAGAAGAAGAATTTGAAAAACTAAGAAAAGGACAATATCTTAATCAAAAAATGGCGGATGAAAAAAGATCAAGATATGTAGGAATAGTAGAGATGTTGGGAATGTACGATGGTGATATGGTAAGTGTTATGCCTAATGAGAATTTTAGAGAGCCACCATTAGGAAACATATATTACATAATTGGAGAAAATACATATGCCGTATTGTTCTTTAGAGATAGACATTCAGAAACTTCCCCATTAGAGTCCGTAGAAATTTGGAAAGAAATTTGGCATGAAGATGGAACATATGAATTAGAAATGCGAGAACTTAAAATCAGATAAAAGCATGAAAGTTATATGATTAATTGAGTTAATTATAATGATGATGTATTAATATTGTAGCCCATATTTGGCATGTATATGTAATATATGTTGAATATGGGCTTATAAAAATTCTTAATAAAGTGTTATATGATAAAGGTATATAAGATAAAAGTGAGTTTATAAAAAAATTAATAAAAACTAATGAAATGATAAATACAATAGGAAAGGTAATAGATTTGAAAGAAGCAAAAATCGAAACAAAAGTTAATTTGGTAGGGTGCTATTATGTAAAGGAGAACAAATAAAAATGAAAAAGGTGCTTATATTAATAATGTTTATATTTATAGCAATTGGTTCTGTTGCTATGAGAAATAATAATCAGAGTGTGAATAATGAAGGTATTACGGAGAGCTCTGGTAAAACTGTAGATAAAGAAATAAGAAAGGAAGTAGCTATGGAAGAAGAAGCATCAAGTAGAATTATACGAGAGAATGCACTTGAATATGCATATTCAGAAGGTTTACAGGCAGTATATGATTATTTTGATGAACGAACTTCTTATCGTTTTGGAGGAAGAGTTCGTGAAAACTTTATAGAACGTGAAGTTGAACTAAAAGAAGAAGATTTTGAAAACCTAAGAAAGGGACAATATCTTAATCAAAAAATGGCGGATGAAGGAAGATCAAAATATGTAGGTATAGTAGAAATGCTGGGGATGTATGATGGTGATATGGTATATGTTATGCCTACGGAGAATCAAAAAGAACCTCCATTAGGAAATCCATACTATAGAATTGGAGAAAATACATATGCGGTATTATTATTTAAATCTAACGCAGCGGGATATTCTCCACTAGAAACTGTGGAAATTTGGAAAGAAATTTGGCATGAGGATGGAACATATGACTTAGAAAGGCGAGAACTTAAAATCAAATAAAAGCATGAAAGTTATATGATTAATTGAGTTAATCAATAATGATAATGTATTAATATTGTAGCCCATATTTGGCATGTATATGTAATATATGTTGAATATGGGCTTATCTGTGAAATGATGTTAGTGAATTTTATGATATTAAATTATATAGCTTAAAAGGAACTTAGATTATGTAATTATTGGCTATTATCACATAATAAAGAGGTAGAAAAGACGAACAAAAGAAATATAAAGCTGCTGGTAGTACTAATTATAATATTTGGTATTTTTATACTTATAAACATTGCAATAAATGACATAATAAATAGCCGAAATGAATACATGGAGAATGGAGGTGTAATATCTAGCATGGGTTATGTAAGAGAAACATCTGAAAAAAGCGGAGAGATTGGAGAAGCAAAATTTGGCCATTCTGTAGAAGAAAAAATTATAGAAAGGGAAACACCATTAAAAGAAAGTGATTTTGAAAAATTTGTAGTGGTCAATCATTTTTGTAACAAAGTGTCCCAAACTAATTTATTAAATATCTCTGTTCAAAAGGAGTACACCCTTGATTATAAGAATGGGGGCCTTTTATGGTTGTAGAATAAATATGCATATTCTGCAATGGAACGATTCAGTTCTTCATTTGTATAATAATTATGTTGATTTACCCACTCACATTTTAATGAATTATAATAACGCTCCATTACAGCATTATCATAAGGACACTCTGGCTTACTCATACTCTGACAACCCCCAATGCTTTGACAGTATTTAACGAATGCTTTTGAGGTATATTGACTCTCTCTATCACTGTGTAAAATTAAATCTTTCTTTATTATATTTTGTAATTTTATTGCTTTATTTAATGTTTCAATATGATATTGTATAATAATCGATATTCCCCTAATCGATTTCCGTTGCGAAAAATGCTGCTGCTTTGTTAGGAACTGGTTTTCTTTTTCTAATTCTTCATTCTTTTTTCGTAGAATAAGAAGTTGTGTCATAGCATCCAATTCTTGTTGTAATTGTGGGATGTTTTGGCATTTTGCTCGGTATTGTTGGCACCATTTGGCACATGTGGATGTGGGAACTTGATAATCTCTTTTTATACTAGCAAAACTAATTCCTTGTTCAAGGTGAAGTCTAACTATTGTTTCTTTAAATTCTTCTTCATAAAAGTTTCTGCATTTTTTACTTCTTTTCTGATTTGATTATACCAAAACAGGACAAAGTGTTACAACTTTACTATACCATAACAAAATGTAAATACTTATTATGAAGATACTTTAAATGAAGCACTGCGTGGAATGGGAATAGATTCTCAAGTTATGAATATAACAGTAAAAACTAGATTAGCAGGTTGTTATTATGTGAAGAATTTGGAGGTATATTGATACTATGATGAAAAAAGGAAAAATAGGCATATGAAAATAAAATTATATATCTAATATCAATATCTAATTTAGATATTAGCAGATATAAAAAAGCCATGTTTAAATATGTAAAAACAATGAATATATAAAAAAGTTATTGACGTATTTTTATTTTATGATATAATTTTTGTAGTGCGAAAAAATACCCAAACAGTTGTATTATGCACAATACACAACTGGAGGGAGGTTAGGTGTAATTTATGTCAAATGTAATCGTAAAAGATAATGAAACTCTAGATAGTGCACTTCGTAGATTTAAGAGAAATTGTGCGAAGGCTGGAATTCAACAAGAAATCCGCAAAAGAGAACATTACGAAAAGCCAAGCGTAAGACGTAAGAAGAAGTCTGAAGCGGCTAGAAAACGTAAATTTAATTAATTGTAATTAAAGAATATCCAAGTTTAATCTTAATAGATTAGATTTGGATTTTTTTGCTTAAGCAGGGAAATTTGTCATAATTAAATTAAAAATGCGTCACGAAACCGCACTGCTTTGTATAAGGCAAAGGTGACTGCTGTAACTGATGTGAGTAATAGTTTTGTATAATAAGGTTACTATATCTAATTTCTTAATAATGATGTGTATAGGTAATTAATTCAAGTGTAAAACAGGTAGAAGATTGCATTACTTAAAAAACATATAATAGACATATTACTGTATAAATATTTTTTAATAAACTGTTGAAATATGAGTATAATACTTTTGTAAAGTTAAATAATATATAAAGTATGTATATATGTTTAGAAAATATCCTCAAAAAGAATTGATTGAAAATATGTTCATAAAATGTTACTATTATAACTGAATGTTATAGTGGTTTATAGTTAAATAGTAAGCAATAAATAATAGGTATATAGTACTAAATATAGTTACTGCTTAATTATAAAACTTGAAACAATAGATAAATATAAAATAATAGATAAACATAAAATGATAAAGATATGCATAATATTATTATTTAAAATATAAACCCCAGTGTTGGAGGAGGCTTATAAATGAGTGTTACAACAATGATAATAGATGTACCTATGGAACATGAAAAAAATGTTTGCGGGCCATTTGATTCATATATGAAAAAAATTGAAAAGATTTTAAATGTTACCATGATAGCAAGAGATGGTTCTATAAAAATTATAGGACCAGAATCAGCTATATATAAAGCTAAAAGTGTTTTTAATAATCTTATAGAATTATCTAAAAGAGGAAATGAAATAACAGAGCAAAATGTAGATTATGCTTTATCTCTATCATTTGAAGATAATGAAGATGAAATATTAAATATAGATAAAGATATAATATGCCGCACAATTATGGGTAAACCCATAAAGCCTAAAACTATTGGACAAAAAATATATACAGATACTATAAAAAAGAAAATGATAGTATTTGGTGTAGGTCCTGCTGGAACAGGCAAGACATATTTAGCCATGGCTATGGGAATACAAGCATTTAAAAACAATGAGGTCAATAAAATAATTCTTACAAGACCAGCTATAGAAGCTGGTGAAAAATTGGGATTTCTCCCAGGGGATTTGCAAAGTAAGGTTGATCCATATTTAAGACCGCTGTATGATGCATTATATCAAATTATGGGAGCGGAGAGTTTTCTTCATAATACAGAAAAAGGATTAATAGAAGTAGCACCACTTGCATATATGAGAGGCAGAACCTTAGATAATGCTTTTATTATATTAGATGAAGCTCAAAATACAACACCAGCACAAATGAAAATGTTTTTAACTAGAATTGGATTTGGTTCTAAAGTCATTATTACTGGAGATATGTCACAAAAGGATTTGCCAAGCGGAGTTTCTTCAGGACTTGATGTAGCATTAAAAGTTGTAAATAAAGTAGATGATATTGGAATAGTGCATTTAGATAATAAAGATGTAGTAAGACATCCGATAGTACAAAAAATTGTCTTAGCTTATGAAAAATATGAAAAAAGAACAGAAATAAAAAATGATAAAAAATTTAAAGTCAAAAATACATATGCGAAATCATATAGAAAGACAGATAACAGACCAAGGATTAAAAAAATAAATAAAGACTAAGAATGTCAAAAGGAAAATTACAAAAATTAAGTTAAGCTAGGGAGATATTTATAATGACTATTGATATAATTTATACACCTCAAAAAGATAAATATAAAGAATTTGAAAATTTAGACTATGAAGTTATTATAAATATGGTTATAACGGCGGCAATGGAATATGAAAAATGTCCTTTTGAAATAGAAGTTAATGTTGAAATTACAGATAATGAAGAAATACAAGAGATTAATCGTGAACATAGGGGAATTAATTCTCCCACAGATGTACTGTCATTTCCCTTGGTTGACTATGAAACAGCAGGAGATTTTTCAAGTTTAGAAACAGATGAATTTAATGCATGTTTTAATCCTGATTCTGGTGAACTTATGCTCGGAGATATAGTTATTTCAGTAGATAAAGTTATTGAGCAATCTATAAGCTATGGGCATAGTTTAAAAAGAGAATTGGCATTTTTAGTTGCACATAGTATGCTTCATTTATTTGGCTATGATCATATAGATGATAAAGAACGGCAAGAAATGGAAAAAAAACAAGAAATTATATTAAAGGAAATTGGAATTACTAGGGAAGATTAATTATAAGCAATTAAAAAGTACATACTATTATATACAGTTAATAAGATTATACTTAATGAAGGGATAGTTAATATTTAACTCTAATAGCTTTTTCTCGGGGCAGTTACTTATATAAATATAGTTAATATTTAACCCTATAAAATATTAATATGTAAAATAGCCAGTGTTTATGAGTATTTATATGATTTTTATAAAATTATCCAAATGTTTACTTATAATAATAAAGTATTAAATTAATTTATATTAAATAATAGCAGACATCAAGCAATATTAATTTTAGTGACAAATAGTAAAAATAATAAATTGATAGGCGAATAAAACATGAAAAATAGTAGAAGAAAAAGAACTGTAAAAAACTCTTCAAATTCAAATTTTTTAATACAAGGCAGTATACTGGCAATTACTTCGGTGATTGTTAGGATAATTGGGATAGTATATAGAATTCCATTAACTAATATGATTGGACGTGCAGGAATTGGATATTATTCTAGTGCATTTCAAATTTATTCAATATTATTGTTGTTATCATCATATAGTTTGCCGCTTGCAGTATCAAAAATGGTATCAGCTAAGGTAGCTTTAAATCAATATCGAGATGCATATAAAATATTTAAACTAGCTTGTATTTATGCTTTAATCGTAGGATTTATAGCTGCACTGATAACATATTTTGGAGCGGACTTTTTTGCAACAGAGCTACTTAAAAGACCTATGTGTGCATATGCTTTGAAAACTTTGGCGCCAACAGTATTAATAGTTGCTTTTATGGGAGTACTTAGAGGTTATTTTCAAGGGTTGGGAACAATGATACCAACTTCATTGTCACAATTAATTGAACAGGTAGTAAATGCAGGGGCAAGTATTTTAGCAGCATATTTATTATTTGGTTATGGTGCTATGTCTAATGTTGTATATGAACAAGAAGACTTTCCGGCAGCACTTGGAGCCGCAGGCGGAACTGTAGGAACTGGTGTAGGTGCTTTATTTGCACTGTTATTTTTATGTTTTATATTTTATTGCTACAAAAAAATACTTAATAGGCAGTTAAGAAATGATAGAAATTCAGTGAATGAATCTTCTGTAGATATTTCTAAAGTACTTATAGCTACTATTATTCCAGTAATTCTTAGCAGTGCAGTGTATAATATTAGTTCAGTTATAGATGATGCAATATTTGGACATGCAATGTCTATAATTAATGAAATGACTGCTGATGATATAAGTGCCCTATGGGGAGAGTTCTCGGGAAGATATCTTTTAATTATAAATGTACCTATTGCAATAGCCTCTGCTTTATCTGCATCTATAATACCAAGCCTTACTCGTGCAGTAGCAGAAGGTAATAGAGGTATAATAGAGGAAAAAATTAGTACAGCTATTCGTTTTGCTATGTTGATAGCTATTCCATCTGCAATAGGGCTTATAGTTCTTTCAACACCTGTTATGCAGCTTTTATTTAGAGAAGATATTGAATTAGCTTCACAAATGCTTATGTATGGTGCAGTAGCAGTTATATTTTTTTCATTGTCAACAGTTACAAATGCTATTTTGCAGGGCTTAAATCATATGAAATCACCTGTAATACATGCGCTATACTCACTAGGTATTCATGTAATAATACTGCTGATATTATTATTTGTATTTAAGGCAGGAATACATGCGGTGGTGATTGCTAATATTTGTTTTGCAATACTTATGTGCTTTTTTAATAATTTAAAAATTAAACGTATACTTGGGTATAGACAAGAAACTATAAAAACATTTATACTTCCAATTATTTCAGCAACAATAATGGGAGCTGTTACATTTGCTGTATATAAACTTATTTATATGCTTATAAAAGTAAATATAATTGCATGTTTAGTTGCTATGATTGCGGCAATTATAATATATTTGGCACTTCTTATTAAACTTAGATGTATTGATGAAGTAGAGCTTTATAATATGCCTAAGGGAAGAATAATTATAAGACTTGCAAGGAAATTATACTTATTGTAAAATATGCAAATGAATATTTTTAATATTTGATGAATATGTTGTGGCATATAGTTTTTGTATAGTGCTATAAATTGCAGAGAAAAAGTAGTTAATAAAGGTGAATAGATAATAAAAAATGGCTAGAAAGCTGTTATATAATCTATAAAAGTAAGAAAATGGTTAATAAAAGCAAATAGATAATAAAAAGTGATTAAGAAGTTATTATGTAATCATAGAGGTAAGAAAGTAGCTAATAAAGGTAAATAGATAATAAAAAATGGCTAGAAAGCTGTTATATAATCTATAAAAGTAAGAAAATGGTTAATAAAAGTAAATAGATAATAAAAAGTGATTAAGAAGTTATTATATAATCATAGAGGTAAGAAAGTAGCTAATAAGGGTAAATAGATAATAAAAAATGGCTAGAAAGCTGTTATATAATCTATAAAAGTAAGAAAATGGTTAATAAAAGCAAATAGATAATAAAAAATGATTAAGAAGTTATTATGTAATCATAGATGTAAGAAAGTGTTTAATAAAAGTAAATAGATAACTAAAAAGTGATTAAGAAGTTATTATATAATCATAGATGTAAGAAAATGGTCAATTAAGTTATAGATAAAAGATATAAGTAGATAAATTATTCGAAATATTTATATGCATAAATATATTCACTAATTAAGAGATTTATATATCAAGAATAGTAAATGATGAGAGGTCAAATAAATAATGAAAGATATAGCTATAATAGGCGGAGGAGCTTCAGGACTTATGGCGGCAATTATAGCAGCTAGGAATGGAGCTAAGGTAGTTATACTTGAACATATGGATATCGTCGGAAAAAAGATACTTGCAACTGGAAATGGTAAATGTAATTATACAAATATTAATTGGCAGCCAGAATTTTTTATTAGTGATAATATGGAATTTTCATGGGAAGTAGTAAATAGACTGCCAGTAGAAGAAACTCTTTTATTTTTTGAAAGATTAGGAGTATATCCTAAGAATAAAGGGGGATATATATACCCTAATTCTAATCAAGCAAGCTCTGTAAGAGAGGTACTTTTATCAGAAGTTAATAGACTTAAAATAGAAATTATGACACTTACAGAGGTCAGTAAAATAGAACAAAATAATGGTGAAATAAATTCAGTATTTAATATTACATATAATTACATAAAGCCTAAAGAAAGTAAGAATATAAAAGGAAATAAGAATTTAAAACTAAAAAATATAAAGAGTAATGAAAATACAATTTTAAATTATAAAGAAATAGACAGTAAAATAAATAATGCAAGTAATAAAAAATATATTTTAGAAGATAACTTTGATAAAGAATTTAACATACAAGCAAAAAAGGTTATAATAGCTACAGGTGGAAAGTCTGCCATGCATACTGGCTCTGATGGAAGTGGATATAAATTAGCTAAAGATTTAGGCCATAGTATAATTAAAACTGTTCCAGCACTTGTTCAGCTTAGAGGAAGTGAACAATTTTTTAAACAGTTATCAGGAGTTAGAATAGATGCAGAAGTAAATTTGTATATTAATAAAAAGCAAATAGCTAGTGATAGAGGTGAATTACAATTCACAGATTATGGTATATCAGGAATACCAGTATTTCAAATAAGCAGATATGCTTCAAAAGCTATATCTAAAGGCGATGGTGTCTGTGTATATATAGATTTTATGCCAAAATACAGCAGTGCAGAGTTATTTGAGATATTAGATAATAGAAAAAACTATAATAATCATAAAACGTTAAAAGAATTTTTTATTGGAATGTTTCCTGATAAGTTTATAAGTGTACTTTTAAATAAATGTTCTCTATTATCTGAACAAAAGGTATATGAAATAAATGCCAAAACATTAAGATTATTAACAAAAGAGTTAAAAGAGTTTAAGATTAATATAGTGGAAACAAATTCATTTAAAAATGCACAAGTAACTGCTGGTGGTGTAAATACCAAAGAAGTTAATATTAAAACATTAGAATCAAATGTTGTGAAAAATGTTTATTTTTGCGGAGAAATACTAGATGTAGATGCAATATGCGGAGGCTATAATTTACAGTGGGCGTGGTCTAGTGGATATGTAGCAGGACTTAGTGCCGCTCTTGAGTTGAAACTATTATAATATAAAAACTAAAGATAAGGTTTTTTATTGACATTGTAAAAAAATGGCTGATTTTGAATAATATGTATGGTATATTGAAAAGTTGCTAGAAATAGTAATACATTATAAAACAGATATCTAATTATAAATAAAATGTATGATAAATGAGATAGTTAGCTAGAAATAGTAGTATATTATAAAACAGATATCTAATTATAAATAAAATGTATGATAAATGAGATAGTTAGCTAGAAATAGTAGTATATTATAAAATAGATATCTAACTATAAATAAAATGTATAATAAATGAGATAGTTAGCTAGAAATAGTAATATATTATAAAATAGATATCTAATTATAAATAAAATGTATGATAAATGAGATAGTTAGCTAGAAATGGTAAAATATTACAAACAGATATATAATTACAAATAAAAATTATAATACATGAGATGACATAGAATAATATTATAATATCTAAGATTATTTATATAATTTAAAAAATTTAATAAGGGGTTAATTATGATAAGGCTTTCACAAATAAAAATGCAAATAGAACATACAGAAGAAACATTGACATTAAAAGCAGCTAAAATACTAAAATGTAATGTAAAAGATATAAAACAAATATTCATAGTAAAAAAATCAATAGATGCGAGAAAAAAACCAGAAGTATTTTATACATATACTATAGACATAGAATTAAATGGAATTAATGATGAAAAGGTTATAAATAAGATTAATTCTGTTAATGTGGTAAAATCTGTTGAAAATAATTATGTAATACCAAATCAAGGTGTTGAAATACTTAAAAACAGGCCTATAATAATAGGAAGTGGTCCTTCGGGATTATTTACAGCACTTATATTGGCGGAAAATGGATATAATCCCATTTTATTGGAACGTGGTGCTAGTGTAGAGGAGCGTAGTAATGATGTTAATATGTTTTGGGAAACTGGAAAATTAAATACAGAATCTAATGTTCAGTTTGGCGAAGGTGGTGCAGGCACGTTTTCAGATGGTAAACTAAATACCATGGTAAAAGATAAATATGGCAGGGGATATGAAGTTTTAAGGCGTTTTGCAGAAGCGGGAGCTAAAGAAGAAATATTATATTTAAGTAAACCACACATAGGGACAGACATATTACAGGAAGTAGTTAAAAATATTAGAAATAAGATAATAGAATGTGGCGGAGAAGTAAGATTTCATAGTAAATTAACTGGAATCATTGAAAAAGACGGAAAAGTAAAGTCTATAATTATAAATGGAAAAGAAACAATAGATACAAACATTTTAGTACTTGCAATAGGACATAGTGCGAGAGATACATTTAATATGCTAAATAAATCCAAACTTACTATGGAAGCTAAAGCATTTGCACTTGGACTTAGGATTCAGCATTCACAGGATACTATAAATATGTCACAATATGGTGAGAAATATAAAGATATACTTCCTGCGGCTGATTATAAATTGACTATGCAGACCGATAGTAAAAGAGGTGTGTATTCTTTTTGTATGTGTCCTGGGGGATATGTAGTAAATGCCTCATCAGAGGAAAAACGATTAGCTGTAAATGGAATGAGCTATAGTGATAGAGCTGGTAAAAATGCAAATTCAGCACTTATAGTCACAGTAACTCCAAATGATTTTGACAGTAACGATGTACTTGCAGGTATAGAATATCAAAGAAAATTAGAAGAATTAGCATATAAGACAGGGAAAGGTAAAATCCCAATTCAAAGATATGAAGATTTTAAGGAAAATAGAGAAACTAAAAACCTAGGAAGTGTACTGCCCGAATTATGCGGTGAATATAATTTAGCTAATTTAAGAGAAATGCTTCCAGAATATCTATCAAAAACTATAATTGAAGGTATAGAAGCGTTTGATAAAAAAATCTCTGGTTTTTCTAATAAAGATGCACTATTAGCAGGTATAGAAAGCAGAACATCTTCACCAGTTAGAATAAATAGAGATGAGCAGTTTGAAAGTAATATTAAAGGTATATATCCTTGTGGTGAGGGAGCAGGGTATGCTGGAGGAATTACTTCAGCGGCTATAGATGGAATTAAAATAGCAGAAGCGATTATAAAGAAATATAAGAGTTTTTAGTAAAAGAATAATGACTAATTATATAAAAAGGTATATAATAGTTAGTTAGAAAGAATTTTTGTTTTAGGGAGATTATAATGAACAGCAGAGAATATCTAAAAGATAAGAAACGAATAGTCATAAAAATAGGTTCTTCATCTATAACACATGAAGAAACAGGGAATATAAATTATGAAAAGCTAGAAAAACTTACACAGATAGTAAGTGATTTACTTAGCCAGAAAAAAGAAGTTATTTTGGTAAGTTCAGGTGCTATAGCTGTGGGACGTTATGTTATGGGAATAGATAAAAGGCCCTCTAACACATCAATGAAACAGGCACTTGCGGCGATAGGGCAAGCAAGGCTTATGACTACATATCAAAAATTATTTTCTGAACATAATCAAGTAGCAGCCCAAATTCTTATGACTAAAAATACCATTATGAATGACTTGAATCGTTTTAATGCAGCTAATACATTTAATGAACTAATGGCTATGGGAGCAGTTCCTATTGTTAATGAAAATGATACTGTATCAACGTATGAAATGAATTATGTGAATGATTTTGGTGATAATGATAGATTGTCAGCAGTAGTAGCAGCTCTAGTAAGTGCAGATTTATTGATACTATTGTCAGATATTGACGGTTTATATACTGATGACCCTAAGAAAAATAAAAATGCTGAATTTATAAGTGAAGTAAGTGAGATTACAGAAGAATTAATGGCTATGGGCAAAGATACTGCTGGAAATGTTGGTACAGGTGGTATGTCAACTAAATTAGCTGCTGCTAATATAGCAACTAAGACAGGGACTGATATGGTTATTGCTAATGCAGAAGATTTTAGTGTGATTAGAGATATTATGAATGGTAAAGAAGCAGGAACTCTATTTACAGCTCACAGCGACAAAAATTTTTATTTAATTGATTACTTGATGAAAAATTAAAAAGAGAGAACATATAAAAATTTTAATAATTACAGAACATTGGAAATTATAAAATAGAATAATATACTTATAAAAATTAAAAAGAGAGAACATACAAAAAAATTAATAATTACAGAACATTAGAAGTTATAAAATAGAATAATATGCTTATAAAAATCAAAAAGAGAGAACATACAAAAAAATTAATAATTACAGAGAATTAGAAATTATAAAATAGAATAATATGCTTATAAAAATCAAAAAGAGAGAACATACAAAAATTTAATAATTACAGAACATTAGAAATTATAAAATAGAATAATATGCTTATAAAAATCAAAAAGAGAGAACATACAAAATTTTAATAATTACAAAATATTAGAAGTTATAAAATAGAATAATATGCTGATAAAAATTAATATTTGAATATTTAGAAAGGAAAAATAAAATGAACCAAGAAAATATAGATAGAATAAATTTTTTATATAATAAATCAAAAGCAGAAGGACTTACAGACGAAGAACGAGATGAACAAGCTGTTCTTAGAGGTGAGTATATAGCATCAGTAAGAGCAAATTTGAGAGGTACACTAAATACTATTAAAATCCAAAATCCAGATGGAACACTTGTAGATTTAAAAGAAAAACATGGAACAGAGAAGTTTGAAATGTAATATGGATTTTATAAAAAATAATATAAGCAGTTCAAAAAATAAAGTGCGTAAAGATATAAAATTAAAACGAAGTCAATTAATTGCAGAAGATAAATTAAAAAAAGATAAATTAATTTTAAGTAAGGTTTTATCAGATAAAATTATAATAGAGGCACCATTAATATATTTGTATGCTAGTATTGATGAAAAAGGTGAGGTAGGAACTAAAGACATAATCAAAGAACTGTTAAAATCAGGGAAACAAGTAGCTTTGCCTAAAGTATCAGGAAATGATATAATATTTTATTTAATATATGATATGGAAAATTTGGAAAAAAGTCATATGAATATATTAGAGCCAAAGGAATATTGTAAAAAGATAGAATGTAAATATGCACCTATAATTATCCCAGGTCTTGCTTTTGATAGATTAGGAAATAGAATTGGTTATGGCGGTGGATTTTATGATAGATTTTTGAAAAAAGAACCTATACATAAAAAGATTGCACTTGCATATGATTTTCAAATTTATGAAACGATTGAAACTGAAAAATTTGATATAAAAGTGGATAAAATAATATTAGATAAGGAGGTTATTTTTTGTGAATAATGATATTATAACCATGTTAAACATGATAGGTAAAAATGCATGTTCTGCCAAAGGTGAACTAAGTAAATTACAGGCAAGTCAAAAAGATAAATTACTTTTATTAGTTGCAGATATGCTTATAGAAGAGGCAGATGAAATTATTAAGGCTAATGAAAAAGATATAGAAACAGCTAATGGTAATGGAATGTCTAAGGCATTAATAGATAGGCTTAGACTTGATTTAGAACGTATAAAAGGAATGTCAGAGGGATTGGTTCAAATAGCCGCTTTAGATAATCCTATTGGTGAATTTTTATCTATGAAGAATAGACCTAACGGTTTAAGAATAGGGCAAAAAAGAGTGCCTCTTGGTGTTATTGGCATAATATATGAAGCAAGACCAAATGTAACTGCTGATGCTTTTGGCTTATGCTTTAAAACTGGAAATGCTGTAATTTTAAAAGGCGGAAGTGATGCTATTAATTCTAATATAGCAATTACGAATGTTATTAGAAAAGCACTTGAGAAGCTAAATATCGATAAAAATGCTATACAGCTAATTGAAAATACAGATAGAGCAGTTACTATTGAATTTATGAAATTAAATAAATACATTGATGTACTTATCCCTAGAGGCAGTGCAGCACTTATTAATGCCGTAGTTGAAAATAGTAAAATTCCAGTAATTGAAACTGGAACAGGTAATTGTCATGTGTTTGTGGATGCATCAGCGGACTTTAATATGGCATTAGATATTATTGAAAATGGAAAAACCCAAAGAATTGGCGTGTGCAATGCTGTCGAATCGTTGCTAGTACATGAAAAA
>JGI994J12354_10003149_pt1 | contig 15605 bp, 10 predicted proteins | sample IntmicLarv3ML3BL_FD_12354 | JGI IMG/M metagenome (IMG submission 12354)
GGGGGGGGGGGGCGCAAGAGGTTTTTAAATATTTTTTTAAACATTATCAAAAACAGAGAGGTAGATTGGGCGATACAAAATCCACTTTTTATTTTCAGATACGCTTTGTTAGTCTAAAGAGCACCTCTAAAAACCTCGTTCACGCGATTTTTCGGCAAATTTTTCATGATACTAGCGTCCAATATATTATTACATACACGCTTGGTATGCTTATAATATATTATCCGCGTTTTAAAAAAAATTATCTCGCAAGCCCATGTGAACGAGGTTTTTAGAGATACCCTAAATATATTATGACTTCATACAAGGCTACTATCATAAGAAGTGTAAAAAAAAGTTGTGCTTTTTACACTGCGAAGGCGAAGATTCGTTAGAAAGCAGCATAGCTGCGGTTTACGCCTTAAATGGGCGAAAACTTAATCCATTTGTGATTGTCATGCTTATCAAACTCAGACCATGTATTTTCTTCTACTTTTGATAAAGTAGTAGCTATCCTTGTCAACTTTGCTTCAGTATAATCAACACAATGAAGAGCGATAGCTTCTAATGTTTTTGGGTACACAACAGTGCCGTATTCCGGAACTCCGTGATGACTTAGGATAAGGTGGCTTATTTTTAATGTAATTTCTTTGGATATACCTAACTCTTTTGCCCGTTCATTTATTAACCTGTCCCCCATAACTATATGACCTATCAATCCGCCTTCAAGAGTCTGGTCTATTGACATATCATAACTATACTCCATTATCTTTCCTATGTCGTGAAGGAGCACCCCGCTTATCAATAAATCACGGTCAATATCCGGATAAGTTCGGGCTATAGTTTCGGCTATTTCAACACATTTTAAGATATGCTCTAACAGTCCATATAAATACGCGCCATGCATAGATACCGCTGCCGGAGCTATCCTGTATTCACGTCCGATAACCGGATCGTTTAATATATGGTCAACCAGTTTGTGCAGTTCTTCGTTTTTTATCGACGCTATAGCTTCATCCAATTTTTCACAAAGAGCTTCCGTGTCACCTTCATAACATGGAAGAAAGTCAGCGGGGTCTAAAGCTCCGTCAAAGGAAGCTATAGACGACGCGGTTATAGATAATACTCCGTTAAAACTGTCAACTTTTCCCCGCACGATGACTATGTCTTTCGCGTTCAGGTTATTAACGGCAGCTTCAGCGTTATCCCACATTTTAACATCAATATTTCCGGTCTTATCAGAAATTTTCGCCGCTAAAAAATTACCGTCTTTATTTCGAAACGGTGCTAAACGAATATCTTTTAATATCGCTACTATTTCAACCGGAGTATTGACCTCCAAATTAGCTATTTGTATTTTTGTCATATTATTTTAATTTACCTCATTTATACATTTTACCATAAATTCACAACTACGCCAACACTTAAAACATAATAGTTTTTATCTCATACGGTCCAAAGGAAAGATATAATGTATGATCGTTCACACTTATCTCTTCGTTTTCACGTTCCAAAAGATTTACCTCTTCCGCGGTATTGATAGGAGAGAAAGATACTGCTGTCTGTACTGCTTCATTCGTAGTATTAAAAAACCTTAAAATACGTTTATGTCCGGACTCAGCAAATTTAAGCGCCGTACAGACAACTCTTTTATCCGCGATATCCATGCCTTTATGATGAAACGCAAGCTCACCATCTATAACTATTACCGGTCGGTTAAAGCTAATGCCTGCCGATACCATATCTGCCGTGATAAAATCATTATTTATAGGTTGAAAAGCAAAATTAAAGTTGAACTTACCGCTGTCGGAACGACTGTCAGGATTATAACCGGTTCTAAGGATGGTCATCCGCGCGCGCGCTCCTAAAACATCGCAGCCGTATTTGGAATCATTGAGCACCATAAATCCGCCTTCATCGCCTTTTACGGCAACATATTTTTGGGTTGGCTGCTCTGTTCCGTCCGCCGGACGCTCAGGCACAAAATATGGACCTTCAAAATAAGCTCTCGCCGCGGACAATTTATTCGCAAACGATATTTTTAATTCAGGAACACCAACCTCAGGACTTCCGAGTTCCTGCCAGTCAATGTCAACATTAAAGTCTACACGGTTAAAATCATTGTATACCCTTATCCGCTCCACTAAATTTGAAGAACGGAAATTATGTTTAACCTCAAATTCCGCAAAAACAGGACCAACAGCGTTCTTTTTTATATATTCCGCGTTTAATAAATTTGTAACTTTCGCTGTATCGTTAATCAACCACGCCGACATACCATTGTCTGACTCATCTATAAGTTGAAAAAGGTTGATAGCTAAATCTCGTCTGGTATTATCACTATGAGTCAAATAACGGTTAACACCGTAGGAGACCAGTTCACGGCAATTTACTTTATCAAAATAAGAGCCTATAACACCGGAGCCTTTATGTAAAGCTATTTTGCTGACTTTTGTGTCAAGATAAAAGTTATTACGATCTTCTGTTACAGTTATGTCTATATTTTCTATATCATCGTGCACTATTTCATATTTTTTAGCGCCAAACGCCGGAACGTCTTTCGCTATGAAAATATATCCTTCATCCGCCTTTTGTACAGGTATGATAGTACTGCAACCGCATAAACATTTCAACGCTGTTACACCTTCAGGAAGCTCTGCCGATACTACAAAATCGCTTTTTACACCATTAGTGTTAAAGACTGTTATCTTATTATTTTCCGTTTTAACATTGTCAGCTATAACTTCTTCTATTATCCCGTTAGCGGTAAGTATAGCCTCTGTTGAACGTTTGCTGGCGTCAATATAGCTGTCATGAACCGCCGCGCCGTCCATGATATCATGGAAATGGTTAAACAGTATTTTGGTCCAAGCCTCTTTTAGCTCAGCTTTTTTAGGCATATCGGAAAGTGCGGTCAAGGTTTCCGCGGCAAGAAGCGCTCCCTCACAAAACCTATTTTCCTGTTTTACAGAAGAATGAGTGGTAAAACAACCATCAAACAGCGTATAAGTTTCACCAAAGTTTGAAGGGATGATATCCTTATATTTTTTTTCTGCAAGAGCTAAAAACTCACCTATAGTGGTATAGTTAAATTTAGGAATTAACGGCAAGTCTTTATATAAATCAAGATATTCTTTTTGCCGTCTGGCTATTCCTCCGCCGTGGTCTCCAAAGCCCCAGATATGTAAAATATCGCTGTAACCATGAGCAAGATAATTGGCGATATTACCAAAAAGCCCCATAGGGTTTAGTCCGGCGCCGTATGGTTCAGAGGCGGCAAATATCTTTGTTCCATCCACTCCTTCCCAATAACGAAGCGGCCAGTTATCAAACGCTCCGGGGTTGCACCTCCAGTGAAAATAGTTATCTATCTCCGCTTTTTTTGCCAGTTGCGGCATATTAGCCGGGTGTCCAAAGGTATCCGGTTCCCACAAAGTCTTTGATTCTATTCCGAGATTTTCTTTTGTCCACTCTTTTGCATAAAGGAAATGACGCGCTATTGACTCGCCATCTGCCATATTAAGATCGCCTTCCACCCAAGTTGAAGCCAAACATTCCCAACGTCCTTCTTTTACCTTTTCCTGAATACCTAAAAATACATCAGGATCTTTTTCTTTAACTGTCGAGTAAAACGGGATCTGACTTACGCCAAATTTCATATCTTTAAAGTCATCCAGCATATTATTTACGCTGAATGCGTCACGCCTTATACAGTATTCTGTATCTTTCCATGTCCACATCCAGTCCATATCGATATGAGTATGTCCGGCGAGGTGAACAGTCAACGCTTTTGCCCTATCATGAAAAGAAGATAATCTATCTTCCATAGCTTTAACTGAAGAAAAAAAAGTATCCCAATCATTATTTTGAAGAGCTGATATATCTACTAAACCGGCTGCTTCTTCTACTATAGCCTTATCTTCTTCGCTCTTTGCCAACTTCTCGGCAATCTGAAGTTCGAGTGCCGGCGCTGACACCAAGGTTGCCATATCAAAACATTTTTTTGAAACAAGTTTTATACCCTGTACAGTGCCCAAATCAATAGGAATCTCTGTCGGCTCGAAACACGCTACTATACTATACTCCCTGCCCGGCACTATTTTTATTGGCAGAGAAGCCAAAATAGGACCGGTAGCGTGCCAGACATGTTCTTCTTTGAATATCTCTTCACCGTCTATAAAAAGAGTGAACGGGCAGTAACCGGTAACAAATATATCTATATTATCGCCATCTGTTGATATACCATCCATAGATAAAGGAAAGATAGCGGTTGAGTAAAACCAGTTTTTCTCGTTTTTTTTGAGAAGCGACCTGTCTGTACCGTCAAAAACATCCCCGTTTCTATGGTTTGTTTTTTTATTAACAGGATCATCTGATGTTTCTTTTGGCATATACCATGTCAGTTTTACTCCTTCTTCAAAGTCCCAAAATCGTCTGTTCATCGCTTCAACAGCATTTTTAAAATAGCACAAGATACCGCCTCCTAAAATCATTTATATTCTTCGTTTTTCCAAACTTTGGAAAGAGCTGTTCCCGACGGTTTTGGCCTGCTCAGATAGTCAATAACTGATGTGTTGGAAGGACAAGGATAACAGTCATGTCCCATCCAAACTATAAAACCGCCAATTTCCGGAAATCTATCTTTAGTCAATCTTGCGGCAACATAAAGAAAATCTGCCTGCCGTTTCTGGCTCCATGCTACGTATTCATCCAAATCTTCTTCATTTCCGCCTTGAGCTATATATTTATCCCACTCTATCCACCATCCGCCGGTTAACATCCAATACTCATTATCTCTGCTGGCCGGCATCTCATAACCCTTGCCGTATTTCCTTATAAGATCAGCGGGAGCGGCTCCCGGCATTCCTGACTCTGAACGGAAAAGAGCATCATCGTTTTTCCAATACTCTGTCCAGCTTTCAATATCTTTACTCCAGTTCCATGGACCATGAACATCATGATGTATTCCGGTGCCAAACGCGTCATCCGCTGTAAATCTCGGTCCGCTGGAAGAAGATGGAAGAAAACGACGAGTCGGATCATAAGCAGAAACTATTGATTTAAACTTTTTGATAAGCGGATGATCATAGCCTACAGGCCATCCGCAACCCCATTTGCGCCCGTCTAACATACGTTGCAATTCATTGCCTCCGCACCATAAAAGCAAGCTCACATGGTGTTGACGCCGCGCTATGTAACTCTCGGCTATATCAGCAAATCTTCTTATAGCGTCAGGATCTTCAGGCGGCCAATTATCATGTCCTGAAGAAGATAGAGGAAACTCCTGCCAGACTAATATCCCTGCACGATCACATAGATCATAAAAAATTTCTCGCTCAAGTACTGCCCCACCCCATATCCTAAGCAAATTAAACCCTAAGTCTTTGTATGTCTGTATAAGTTCTTTATATTCTTCGTCTGTAACATCAGCAAAGTTGGTTTGCACCGGCACCCAGTTTGCGCCTTGTAAAAATGTCGGAGTTCCATTTATTTCGCAGATCCAGGGCTCAGCATTTTTTGGAGCGTTTTTACAAGGAAGCCAGCGAATTTGCTTAAATCCTATCTGCTTTTCTATAGTATCGCTCAGCTTACCGCCAACCATGATTTTCACAACTAATCTGTACATCTTTTGTTCACCGTTCCCGTTTGACTGCCAAACTTCAGGAGCGTCAACAACTATATTAGCGGTGAAAGAAGAGGCGGAAACACTTTCTCTTTCCGCGACAATATCTCCCTCTTCATTTAAAACTTCAACTTTTACAGAAGCGTTCGGATTAGTCATATTAACATCGGCAAAAACAGAAACTATTCCTTCTTTTTTATCAAAATCATAGTCTGTATAAGCTCTCAAACTGTTAAAGGAGTCATCTTTTACAACCTCAAGAGTTATCTTATCCCAAATGCCAACCTGTACAAGTCTTGGCGACCAATCCCAACAGTAATAATATCTCGGTTTTTCCTCTGTAAAAAGGGAGGTATATCCTTGTTGTCCGAGCGAGCGAGGGTTGTCTGTAAAGATGATAGACAACTGATTATTAGTATCACGCAGATGATCGGTCAAGTCAAAACTGTGCGGAGTATAAGCTCCTTTAAAAGTTGCTATATCATTGCCATTAATATATATGTGTCCCTGATAGTCAAGACCTTCACATTTTAATATCTTTTTTCCGTCTTCTTTTATCCATTCATCGGGAATAGTAACGTCATAAACCCAATGGCGATTTTCTACCCATTCCATGCTATATGGATTTAAACCTTCGTTCCAGTCGGAAATCTTATTTTCCTCACGAAGCGCATACTGCACAGAGCAAGGTATTTTAACCTGAAGTTTACGGACAACAGCCGGAAGATCAGTGTTGACCTCCATACTTCTGCCTGACACCCAAAAGTACGGTTGGCAACCGCTGAGACTCCACTTCAATGTACTCAAATCATAATTTTTTCTCATCGAAAACTCCCTCGAATTTTATATTTATAAAAACTTTTTTTTGCTGTATTTAATATACCATTCATTATTATACAAATTATATCAAAAATCCACAAGCAGATTTTTTGTTTTTTTGCGGACTTTTTAAAAAAGGTTAAATAAAAAATATTTTAGTCTTACTTGAAATCAAATACTGACTGCATTTTTTTCAAAATATGTAATAACTAATATTGCAATTTTTAAATAAAAATGATAAAATTATTATCAGAAAAGATTGTGAAAGGAGATAGTGCTGTGAAGCAGTCAAAGATCGCGTTGGTTGCCTATACGTTTCTTGGCAGTGTGTTGAATTTTTTAGGTTATTTTTTTGGGATAATATTTCTTATTATACTATCAGTCGTAGTTTTTGACAAAGAATTCCGCGGAATGTCTGAAGGGATCATTTTTTCCTCCATAATGGTAGGACTTTCCATTTTTGAGATTATAGTAAGCATAAATATCAAAAAAAGAGTAAAACGTTTCAAAAGATATATAAGTATTATTTCTATAAACGGCACTAACTCGCTAAGAGATATAGCTAACACTACAGGAAAACACGTTGATTATATTAAAAATGACTTGCAAATAATGATTAACAAGAAATTTCTTCTGAACGCGTATATTGATGAAGCCAAGGGAGAAATATTTATTGGCGGATGGAAAAAGGACGCCTTTGGTTACGGCGAAGGCGTTGATCTTGAAAATATCTTTTGTCCGAGTTGCGGAGCGTTAACTGTGAAGCCGGTAGGCGAAACTGTCCGTTGTGAATTTTGCGGCGGCGCGGTAAAATAAAAGGATACTTGCTTTGACGAACAAAAAAAAAGTCGGGAACGGCATTCCATGGGGGCTGATAATATTTTTCTTCATTTTTTGTCTGCCTGTAGGAGTAATCTTAGGGTATAAAAAATTAATCTCAAACCGTGTTGACGTTGAAAAAAATTGCGCCATGGCAAATGCTCTTTTGATGATAATGTTAGCCGCCAGTACTATATTTGCGTTAGAGTCTGATCTTAACGGCGCGGCGATCACTATATTTATCATCATACCTCTTAGTTTATGGGTAACAGGAATTTTTATTATAAGAGATTTACGTGTTAACAGCAGGAGATACAAAAAATATCTAAATCTGATCGAACAGAAGAATATTTTTTCTTTAGATAAAATATCACAAGACACGGGTATCCCTTTTTATATAATAGTTACAGATCTGATAAATTTGCAAGAAATAGGATATTTAAAAGATACTATCATCGATGTCGGCAAACGTGAAATTATTTCAAAAGAAATATTAGCGCAAAAACGAGCTTTAAAACCTATGACTGTTGCGTGTCAAAACTGCGGGGCGAATAATACGGTTATCAGAGGGAGTATAGCTAAATGTGAGTATTGCGATTCACTTTTAAAATTTTAAAAGTCAGCTGTAAATTAACAGCTTAGAATATTAACTTAAAAGGAGTATTTTATGGGATTAATTAAAGCAGGTATAGGAGCCATCGGCGGAACAATGTCCGACCAATGGAAAGAATTCTTTTACTGTGAAGCTATGGGTAAAGATGTGATCGCGGTAAAAGGAGAAAAACGTATAACCGGACGTTCTTCTAACACAAGCGGAAATGATAACATTATCTCAAACGGCAGCGGTATAGCTGTCGCTGACGGACAGTGTATGATGATAGTTGAACAAGGCAAAGTTGTCGAAGTTTGCGCTGAGCCCGGGGAATTTACATACGATACTTCGACTGAACCAAGCATATTTACCGGCGGTCTCGGAGAAGGACTTAAAGGAATATTTAAGACTATAGGGAAACGTTTCACTTACGGCGGCGATACAGCTAAAGATCAGCGCGTTTATTACTTCAATACAAAAGAACTCATTGATAATAAATTCGGAACGCCTAACCCTGTACCATTTCGCATAGTTGACAAAAATATAGGTCTGGATGTCGATATTTCTATTCGCTGTAACGGCGTGTATTCATATAAAATAACAAATCCGCTGTATTTCTATACTAATGTTTGCGGTAATATAGAAAAAGAATATCTTCGCGACGAAATTGATGGTCAGTTAAAAGCAGAGTTTTTAAGCGCGCTTCAACCCGCGTTCGCCAAAATTTCAGAAATGGGCATCCGTTACAGCGCCCTTCCCGGCCATACGGTAGAACTTTCTGAAGCCATGGATGAAATTTTGACTGCAAAGTGGACAGATCTTCGCGGCATAGATATAGTTTCAGTAGGTATTAACTCAGTAAATGCATCAAAAGAAGACGAAGATATGATAAAAAGTCTGCAAAGAAGTGCTGTTATGCGCGATCCTACTATGGCAGCTGCGGCACTGGTCGGCGCGCAAGCTGAGGCTATGGGAGCTGCCGCATCCAACGACAGCGGCGCTATGATGGGCTTTATGGGTCTCGGTATGGCACAACAAGCAGGCGGAGCTATGAATGCACAAAATCTATTTGCTATGGGTCAACAACAGCAGCAACAGCAAGCAGCGGCAGCTACTGTTGCAAACGGATGGAACTGTGAATGCGGAACAGCAAACACCGGGCAATTCTGTATGAACTGCGCAAAGCCAAAACCGGCTCCTGCCGGTCAATGGACTTGTACATGCGGCACTAACAACACCAGCAAATTCTGCTCTGAATGCGCCGCGCCGCGCCCACAAGAAGCTGATGGTTGGTCATGCGAATGCGGTTCTGTAAATAAAGGCAAGTTCTGTTCCGAATGCGCGAAACCAAAGCCTGAGGGTGCTCCGCTTTATTGTTGCGATAAATGTGGTTGGGAGCCGGATGACCCAACTAAAGCACCTAAATTTTGCCCTGAATGCGGTGACCTATTTGACGAAAATGATATAAAAAAATAAAAAATAAGGCGATATAAACTATGGTAGATTTACAAGAATACAAATGTCCGTCGTGCAGCGGCGCCATATCATTTGACAGTGAAAGTCAGCAAATGAAATGTCCATTTTGCGACACCAGTATCGAAGTGGAAGCACTGAAAATGTATATGGACGAAATTGGCAGCGAACAGTCATCTACAGTAGACTGGGATATGCAGTCCAGTGATGAATGGCAAGAAGGCGAGTTAGATGGTATATCAGTTTACATATGCAAGTCCTGCGGAGGTGAGATAGTAGGTGATACCAGTACTGCCGCCACAAGCTGTCCTTTTTGCGATAATCCTGTTGTTATATCGGGACAGCTCTCCGGCAACTTGCGTCCAAACTATGTCATACCGTTTAAATTAGATAAAAAAATGGCGAGAGAAGCGTTTAATAAACATTTAACAGGTAAAACGCTTTTACCAAAAATTTTTGCTGACCAAAATCATATTGATGAAATAAAAGGAATTTATGTTCCATTTTGGCTTTTTGACGCTGAAGTAGACGCTAACATCCGCTATAAAGCCACTAAAACACGAAGATGGAGTGACTCACAGCATGATTATAAAGAAAGCAGTTATTACAGCGTTACTCGAGAAGGAAGTATCGCGTTTAGTCAAGTTCCTGTAAGCGGCACCTTAAAAATAGCGTCTGACTTGATGGAGTCTATAGAGCCTTACGATTTTAAAGCCGCGGTTGACTTTCAAACCGCATATCTTGCCGGGTATTTGGCGGACAAATATGACACGAGCGCGGATGAAAGCATTGACAGAGCAAATGTGCGCATCAAAAAAAGTACAGAAGACGCGTTCGCGAGTACAGTCAAAGGTTATGAAAACGTAAACGCTGAACACAGCAACATTATGCAGTCAAACGGAAAAGTACAGTATGCTTTGTTGCCTGTTTGGATCTTAAATACAACATGGAACGGCAATAAATACATCTTTGCCATGAATGGACAAACAGGAAAATTTGTCGGTGATTTGCCGGTTGATAAAAGTGCGTATTTGTGTTGGTTTGGCTTGATAACAGTTATAGTGAGCATTATCACATTTGTCATTCAATGGCTACTCTTAACATAAACTAAGGATTATTATGAAAAAATTATTATATTTCTGTTTTACAGCAATACTGTTTACTGTATACTCTATCTCGCTATTCGCGGCTGAAAAGCTGATGGATAACGCTAATCTTTTGACAGGGACTAATCAACACGCTATAAATACTCTTTTAAATCAAATAAGTGAGCGTCAAAAATGCGATGTAATAATAGTAACAGTAACATCACTTGAAGATAAAGATGCTTATGACTATGCCGAAGATTATTTTTATAATAATTATTACGGATACGGGGATAAAAAAGACGGTATTTTATTTTTAATCAGCATCTCTGAGCGTGACTGGTCTGTATTTTCAAATGAATTTGGCTCTACCGCTGTCACTCCGGCAGGCAGAGACTACATAATGGAAGAGGTCAAACCTTTTCTCTCAGATGAGAATTTCAACAAAGCTTTTACGGAATTTGCCACTCAATCAGATAAGTTTTTGACGCAAGCCAGAAGCGGCAATCCTTACGGTGAGGGACATCTCCCGCGTAAAAACCTTGCCAATCCATTCATAAATATTTTGATAAGCCTTGGCATAGGCGTTATTATAGCACTTTGTATAACAGCGAAAATGAAAGGTGATTTAAAAACGGTGAACGTACAAACAAAAGCAGACTCATATGTTCAAAAAGACAGTTTAAATATTACCGCGAGCCGTGAAAGTTTTCTTTATAAAAATGTTTCGTGTATCGCACGCCAAACAGCTTCAAGCGGCAGTTCAAACGGAGGATCAAGCGGAGGATCAAAGGGCGCTTCAAGCGGAAAATTTTAAATCATAAAAAAGATAAGGATTAAGTATTATTATGAGTAAAAATAATTTAAATATCCCGATAGGCAGTATTATTTGCGCCGTGATAGCCATTGCGCTTTTCATATGGTCATTTTCAGTGGTTGCAGGCGTAGATGCTACTGCAAAAGAAGTGACACGGGATATGGTTGTACTTGATGAACTTAAAGTTATGCCGGAAAATGAGGGAAAACCGGTAATGATCTCCGGAAAAATATCGATCAAAAAAGATTCTTTAAGTGATGAAGAATTCGGCGTCAAAATAAAAACCCCAAGGCTTAAAAGAACTGTCTTTATGTACCAATGGGAAGAAGAAAAGGTGGAAACAAAAAATGAAGATGATGAAGTTATAGCTACTACATATAAACACAACAAAGTATGGGCAAACTATGTTATAGACGCTGATCTGTTTAAACAAAAATTTCGTGGGGCATTAACAACTGAAAAATACAAAAACCCCACAAAAAAACCTATAGAAGACGCGGTTTTCACAACTCCTATATATTTGGGAGAGTTTGTTTTAACAGATGATCAAGTAAAAAACTTTGAAGTCAACACTATATTTAAAGATTTGGACGAAAAAATAGGTGAAGAACATGGCCTGACTATAGTTGAGGATTGCTATACTGATGTTGTTAAAAAAACTCCTGACATAGGGGATATAAAAATTCGTTTTGAGTATATAGATTTAGACGTTCTCGAAAACATAACTATCCTTGCCATGCAAAAAGGAAACACATTGGAAGCCTACACTACTGAAAAAGGAAAGATAATAGATAAATTTTGGCTTAAATCACTTAGTGAAAAAGAAGTGGCCGCTGAGTTACAAAAAGATGTGATGTACACAAAAGTTGGCATTGGGATATTTATCGTAATCTTTTTGGTTATAGCAATAGTTTTATTTATAAATAGAGATAAAGGGGAAACAAAAAATGTTAAAAACGAGGTTAATGAAAATGAAGATTAAAAACTTAATCACGGCAACAGTTATCATGGCTATGGTACTGTGCGGAAGCGTTGCTTTTGCGGTGTCGGCTGAAAAAAACATTAAAGCCAAATTTAGCGATATAAAAGTCCATTTGAACGGATATCAAGTTAATTTGACAGACGCTAACGGCAATGATGTGGAGCCGTTCATAGTTGACGGTACTGTTTATATGCCTGTCCGCTCTTTAGCCGATCTTATAGGTTATAACGTAAAATGGAATAGTAAAACAAATACTATATACTTAGACAGTTATCCGTACTTTATGTATGAAGATGAACTCCCGCCTGAAAGTTTCCTCAGAATATTCATAATGGCAGGAGCATATGAAATGGTAAGCTTTACACGCGTTGGCATGACAGAAGATAACTACGCGGAAATTATTTTTGACCTTGTTACTGACTATAGAATGCGTATAAACGCTAATGCTGTATCCCTTAGAAATGTTGAGAATAAGAGCTATAACCTGGGAGTCATAGAAAGCGGATACGCTGATGTCATGGGAGACCAAGCTGTCTACTATTATTATGCTGATGATGATGCCCGTGAGCCTGAAGGGTACATCATATTTATCTTGCAGGCAAACGGAAATATACGCGTAGAACAGCACGGAAACGTTGGGTTAGGTTTAGGCGTTTCACTTAACGGAGAATATGAATTTTCAGGTTTAGGCTGATATATAATTAATGATATATAATTAATTAGGTATCTCTAATGATACTTTCCTTATATAAGATCAAAGGTCACCCCTAAACCAAAACTTAAGGAGTATAACAAATAATGAAAAGAAATACTACGGCTTTCAAACGAATGCAGCTAATCTGCCTTTTGTCAACGCTTTTCTTTTGCGCAGCAGCGTTATTTGCGCAAAGCCCCGCATGGGAAAATGATATAACGTGGGATCCGCAAACTCAAGAGTCAGATTCATCGGGAACTTTTAAACCGTCAGGTGATATGTCGTGGGACGATGTCGGTGATACTGTTACTCCCGCGGCACACTTAACCTCATCAGGGGATATAACCGCTGAGTTTACCGGAAACATTCGTTTTGACGGAAATACCGGCGGCGGTCTTGTCTCTAATGCCGACGGCGGTTCTAAAATTAGCTTTTTAACAGATGAAGAGAGTGATTATTCTTTATTCATATTCAGAAATAATTCTGCACAAGGCGGACTAACATCTATCGGCGATAGAAACTCTGCTATAACAATGACAGCCGCGGCAAAGTATGCCGGTATTATCTTTACCAGTAACCAATCAAACGATTACGGCGGAGGAATTTATTCTTATAGCAATGGTAGTTCTTCTTCTGTAGACTTATCTGTCTTTCGCGGTGATATCTCCATTATTAAAAACACAGCAGGCGGTCGCGGCGGAGGAATTTTTTCTTACGGTGATTCTTCTGTTATAGACTTATTTGTAGGTCGCGGTGATATTTCCATCATCAAAAACACAGCAGGCGATTACGGCGGCGGCATTTATTCGTGGGGTGAAGAAGATTCTTCTGTAGACTTATTTGTAGGTCGCGGTGATATTTCCATCATCAAAAACAAAGCAGTCAATTACGGCGGCGGCATTTTTTCTTACGGTGGTTCTTCTTCTGTAGACTTATTTGTAGGCCGCGGTGATATTTCCATCATCAAAAACACGGCAGGCGATTCCGGCGGCGGCATTTATTCGTGGGATGGGGGTTCTTCCTCTGTAGGCTTATTAGTCTTGTCCGGTGATATTTCTATCATCAAAAACACGGCAGGCGGTTCCGGCGGCGGCATTTTCTCTCGGGGTGAAGAAGATTCTTCTGTAGATTTATTTGTAGGCCGCGGTGATATTTCCATCATCAAAAACACGGCAGGTAGGAACGGCGGCGGAATTTACTCTTGGAGTGAAGATAATTCTTCTTCCTCTGTAGACTTATTAGTCTTGTCCGGTGATATCTCCATCATCAAAAACAAAGCAGTCAATTCCGGCGGCGGAATTTTTTCTGACAGTGGTTCTTCTTCCTCTGTAGACTTATCTGCCTTGTCCGGTGATATTTCCATCATCAAAAACAAAGCAGGTCAACGCGGCGGCGGCATTTATTCTTGGGGTGAAGAAGATTCTTCTGTAAATTTATTTGTAGGCCGCGGTGATATTTCCATCACCAAAAACACAGCAGGCGGTTCCGGCGGAGGAATTTATTCTCGAAGTGAAGAGGATTCTTCTGTAGACTTATTAATCTTGTCCGGTGATATTTCCATCATCAAAAACACAACAGGCGGTCACGGCGGAGGAATTTATTCTCGAAGTGAAGAGGATTCTTCTGTAGACTTATCTGCCTTTTACGGTAATATTTCCATCATCAAAAATACAGCAAATGAAAACGGCGGCGGCATTTATTCTCGAAGTGAAGAGGATTCTTCTTCTGTAGACTTATTTGTAAGTCGCGGTAATATTTCCATCGTCAAAAACACTGCAGACGGTTACGGCGGCGGAATTTATTCTTATAGCAATGGTGGTTCTTCTTCTGTAGACTTATTAATCTTGTCCGGTGATATTTCCATCATCAAAAACACAACAGGCGGTCGCGGCGGAGGAATTTATTCTCGAAGTGAAGAGGATTCTTCTGTAGACTTATCTGCCTTTTACGGTAATATTTCCATCATCAAAAATACAGCAAATAAAAACGGCGGCGGCATTTATTCTCGGAGTGAAGAAGATTCTTCTTCTGTAGACTTATCTGCCTTTTACGGTGATATTTCCATCATCAAAAATACAGCAAGCGAGGACGGCGGCGGAATTTATTCTTGGAGTGAAAAGGATTTTTCTTCTGTAGACTTATCAGTCTTGTCCGGCGATATTTCCATTATCAACAACACGGCAGGAGTTTTCGGCGGCGGAATTTTTTCTCATGGTAATATTTCTTCTTCTGTAGACTTAGATGTTTTTCACGGTGATATTTCCATCATCAAAAACGCGGCAGGCGGTCATGGCGGCGGCATTTATTCTGGGGCTTGGAATTCTTCTTCTGTAGTAGACTTATCTGTAGTTTTTGGTAATATTTCCATCATTAAAAACGCTACAAGCGGTTTTGGCGGCGGCATTTTATCTGAAGGTGCTTCTTCTTCTGTAGACTTATCTGTAATTTTTGGTGATATTTCCATCATCAAAAATATAGCCGGTCAATACGGCGGCGGCATTTATTCTTATGGTGATTCTTCTTCTTCTGTAGTAGACTTATCTGTAGTTTTTGGTGATATTTCCATCATCAAAAACGCGGCAGGCGGTCATGGCGGCGGCATTTTCTCTTCAGGTTTTTCTTCTGTTGTAAATCTATCTTCCGGTGACGGTGGACAGATACTCTTTAAAGGCAATAAACACCATGATGATATAGCAAACGCTATCTATTTTGATACAGAGAA
>JGI994J12354_10003150_pt1 | contig 15603 bp, 12 predicted proteins | sample IntmicLarv3ML3BL_FD_12354 | JGI IMG/M metagenome (IMG submission 12354)
CCCCCGCCGCGCCTATCTCAACGGCCGCATCGATCTCGCCAAGGCCGAGGCCGTGATGCAGCTTATTTCGGCTGGTTCCGAACAGGCAGCCCGCGCAGCAACAGCCGCCATGGGCGGTGCCCTCAGCCAGCACATCGCGGAAATCCGCCAAAGCCTCATCGCGCAGGCCGCGCAAATTGCCGCATGGGTCGATTACCCCGAGGAGGAATTCGACGACCCGCAGACGGAGCAAATCATGGCGGTCCTCACCGCAGCGGCGGAGCAATTGAACCAACTCATTCGCCGCAGCGCCAGCGACCAAGCCGTGATTTCCGGCGTCAACACCGCGATTGTTGGTCCGCCGAATGCCGGAAAATCCTCCTTGATGAACCTCCTCGCGGGCTATGACCGCTCCATCGTGACGGAACTCCCCGGCACAACGCGCGATACCGTGACCGAAACCATCCAGCTTGGCAGCATCACCCTCCGCCTGACCGACACGGCAGGCTTGCGGCAAACCGATGACCTGATTGAGCGCATCGGCGTCGAACGCAGCCAGGCTGCACTATCCAGTGCCGAGCTTGTGCTCGCTGTCTTCGATATCATGCAGCCGCCAGATGATACGCTGCTCGCGCAGTGCCCGCCGGACCGCACCATCGTCGTTTTCAACAAATCCGACCTCGCGGCAGAGGTGCCGCCCATGGATTTTCCCGCCCCGCAGGTGGTGATTTCCGCCCTGCGCGGCGAGGGCATCGAAGCCCTGACCCAAGCAATTGAAGCGCTCCTTGGCGCGTCCGATTTTTCGCCAAACGAGGCGATACTCGCCAACCATCGTCAAACCGAAACCGCGCGAACCACCCTTGCCGCGCTCGAAGACGCCATGCAAACCCTCTCCGGCGGCTTTCCGCTCGATGCCGTGAGCATCTGCATCGAGGATGCCATTCAGGCGCTCTTTTCCCTCACCGGCGAGCGCGCAACAGAAACGGTGGTCGATGAAGTCTTTGCCAGCTTCTGTGTCGGCAAATAATTCTGATCAAGAACATAAATTGTTTCACGTGAAACATTATTATTCCATATTAGAAATGAAAGGTATGAACTCCAGAGCAAGCTCTGGATCCGTGCCGCCCCAAAGGGCGAGGTATTTACCCTTGTGCGGAGTAAAAAAGGTATCATGTACGACGTAATTATCATCGGCGCGGGCCACGCAGGCATCGAGGCGGCGCTTGCATCCGCGCGGCTCGGCTGCCGCACCCTGATTTTCGCAACCAACCTGGATTCCGTGGGCAACATGCCCTGCAATCCGGCCATCGGCGGCAGCTCCAAGGGGCACATTGTGCGCGAGCTCGATGCACTGGGCGGCGAAATGGCAAAGGCGGCGGACGAATGCGCCCTGCAATGCCGCATCCTGAACCTCAGCAAAGGCCCCGCCGTTCACAGCTTACGTGCGCAAATTGACCGCCGCGCCTACGCCGACCGCATGAAGTTTACGCTCGAGCGGCAGGAAAACCTCGAACTCAAGCAGGCGGAAATTATCGCCCTGCGCAAAAACGAGCAAGGCGATGGCTGGATTCTCACCGCCCGCACCAAAACAGAATACAAAACTGCCTGCGTGATTCTCGCGACGGGCACATTTTTGGGCGGCAAAGTGCACGTAGGTGAGCTATCTTATCAAAGCGGCCCCGACGGCATGCCCGCTGCTACTTTGCTGGCAGAATCCCTCCGCGAACTCGGGCTGCCGCTGCGCTGCTTCAAAACCGGAACGCCCGCGCGGGTACACCGCCGCAGCATCGATCTTGAAAAGCTGCAGCCGCAGGAGGGCGACCCCGAGGCGATTCCGTTTTCGTTCGACCCGCCGAACCCGCCGCGCCAACTCACGCAATGCTACATTACCTATACCAGTGATGCCACCCGCGAAATTATCACGGAAAACATGCACCGTTCACCCCTCTTCAGCGGAAAAATCGAGGGCATCGGCGCACGGTATTGCCCCAGCATTGAGGACAAATTCATGCGCTTCACCGATAAGCCGCGCCATGCGCTGTTCATCGAGCCGTGCGGCGCGCATACGCAAGAAATGTACATCCAGGGTCTTTCGAGTTCTCTGCCGGAGGAAGTGCAGCTCAAATTTATGCGCACCATCCCCGGTTTAGAAAAATGCGAGGTCATGCGCTGCGCCTATGCAATCGAATATGATTGCGTGGATCCGCAAGCGCTGCGGCACACGCTTGAATTCCGCGAGCATGCGGGACTGTTCGGCGCGGGACAATTCAACGGAACAAGCGGATATGAAGAGGCGGCAGCACAAGGGCTTGTGGCAGGCGTCAATGCTGCCCACAAGATATTGGGGCGGTCCGCGTTCACTCTCCTCCGCAGCGAAAGCTATATCGGGACGCTGATTGACGACCTCGTGACTAAGGGCTGCAACGACCCCTACCGCATGATGACCTCCCGTTCGGAGTACCGGCTGCTGCTGCGGCACGATACCGCCGACCGCCGGCTGACCGATTACGGGCACAACTTGCAATTGATTTCCGAGGAGCGCTACGCTGCGTTTTTGGAAAAACAGGCCTGCATCGAAGCGGAAAAGCAGCGCTGCCAAGCAACGAATCTTTCTCCGAACGATGCGCTGAATCAATTGCTCGAAGAACTGGGCACCGCGCCGCTGAACCGGGGCATGTCCCTTGCGGAATTGCTGCGCCGCCCGCAGGTTCGTTATGCCGACCTGCAGCCTTTTGACCCGAATCGCCCGGAACTGCCCGGCGAATGGATCACCACAATTGAAACGGACCTGAAATACGACGGCTATCTTCGTCGGCAAGAGGCGCAGGTGCGCGAGATGAACCGCTTAGAGGATGTGCTGCTGCCCGACGATTTTGATTATCATGCGCTGGATGCGCTGCGGCTGGAGGCGCGGGAAAAACTCAGCCGCGTGAAGCCGCGCACAGTGGGGCAGGCGGCTCGCATCTCCGGCGTCAACCCGGCGGACGTTTCGATTCTGCTGCTGGCGCTCAAAAAACATACAGCACGAGACCTGTAGGGGACGATGCCCACATCATCCCGCCTATATAAAACGAAAGGAAAATGTTTCACGTGAAACAATATGATGCGAATATAGAATTATTCAACGCCTACGCGTCGTTCCTATTGGCCGAAAACGCAAAGTATAACCTGACCTCCATCACTGATCCGGAGGAAATCCGGCAAAAGCATTTTGAAGATAGCTTGGCATTGTTGGAGATCGCGGAGGTTGCGCAGGGGGCAACGCTGTTGGATGTGGGTTCGGGCGCGGGGTTCCCCGGCGTGCCGCTCAAAATCGTGCGGCCGGATCTGCGCGTTTCTTTATTGGAAAGCACCGCGAAGAAAGCGGCTTTTCTGCGCCTGCTGGGGGAGCAGCTGAAACTGGAATTTGCGGTGATCAACGACCGCGCGGAAACGGCGGCACAAAAGCCGGAGCTGCGCGGGCAGTTCGACTTTGTGGTGTCCCGCGCGGTGGCGGCGCTCCCGCTGCTCNTNNGATCTGTGCCTGCCGTTCGTCAAAACGGGCGGCACCTTCGCGGCCTACAAAGGCACGTGCGAACGCGCCGAGCAGGAGCTCGAACAGGCCGGGCGCGCAATCAAAATCCTGGGCGCGGAAATCGCAGGCATGAGAACCGAAGAAACAATTTATGGCGAACGCACCATCTTGATGCTCAGAAAGATATCGCAAACTCCGCGCAATTACCCCAGGAACGGTGGGGTTATGAGGAAAAAACCGCTGTAACGAAACTTTTCGCGGGGCAATATGACGAAAAAAGACGAAGGCTTTTGCTGGACAAGCCTTCGTTTTTGTGTTATGCTGATTTCAAGCTAAAGTGCTGAATCAATACGAGGCCGAGATGAATGCCGCAGGCGGAGGGGTTGCCATGGGAAAGCGAAACCAGCGGGCGGGCGCGGTGCTGCTGCTTGCGCCCGGCGAAATTCTGCCGAATCCTTATCAACCGCGCCGCCGCTTTGAAACAAAAGAACTGGAAAGCCTGGCGGACAGCATCCTCGAAAACGGAATTTTGCAGCCGCTGACCGTGCGGAAATGCGAACAGGGCGGCGGCTACGAACTCATCGCAGGGGAGCGCAGGCTGCGCGCCGCACGGTTGGCGGGTTTGCAGCAGGTGCCTTGCTTGCTGGTGCAGGTGAGCGACGAGCGCTCGGCGCTGCTGGCGCTGGTGGAGAACATACAGCGGCAGGACCTTGGATTTTTTGAAGAAGCGCGGGCGATCCAGCGCATGATGGACGCCTACGGTTTGACACAGGAGCAAATGGCGAAGACACTCGGCAAGGCGGCGTCTACGCTCTCGAACAAGCTGCGCTTGCTCAAGTTGCCGCCCGCGATGCGAGGGCAAATCACGGCGGCGGGGCTGACCGAACGGCACGCCCGCGCCCTGCTGCGTGTGGAATCTCCCGCGTTGCGCCAGCAAATTCTGGATATGGTAACGGCGCGGGAGCTGAATGTGCAGGAGACGGATCGGCTCATTGATGTACGGCTGCAGGAAAATGCCGCGGTGGGCGCGGAAGCTGCCGCTGGACAACAGACGCAAAAGAGGCGGGCGATTCGCCTGGTGCGGGACGTGCGGCTGTTCGTCAACACGATTCACCACGCGGTGGACGCGATGCGCAGCTCCGGTATTCCTGCGCTGAGCGAGGCGACCGAGAGCGAGGAATATTTGATTTATACCGTGCGGATACCCAAGGAACCGGCGTCCGTTAGGCGGAGGACATAAGGGATGGTTGTTATGCTGCGATTTCTTCCCCCGCCCCTTTTGGGGAGCCTTCGCAAAGGGGTGTCCCCCTTCAGCATTGAAGGGGGCCTCGTAGGAGGATAACATACCCAGCAAAAATATCAATTTGAAGGAACGTGTACAAACCATATAGCCGGCACTAAATTTGCACTATGAGCTAAGTAACCGATGGCGTTACAAGGCCCCCTTCGGTGGCGAAGGGGGGTGGCGCGAAGAGCCAGGGGAAGTAGAAAAAACGAGATGTGTACAACGTGGTTTTTTTATGCGGACGCGCAATGCGCGCCCCTACAAGGTCTCCGATAGACAAACGGACGTTTAAATCTATTATCATGATTTCTTCTATTGAAAAATAGACACGCCAACATGGCGACCATTATCTTGCTTTCTTCTATTTTTTCACACCCCCACATCATCCGGCGGACGGGCGGGCGAGTAATCGTCTGCCCGTTTGCCCATTGCGGAACTTTGCCCATTGTGCGCATAGCAACAAAAATGTTTCACGTGAAACATTATATTTCCTAACGGGAAATATAAAAGAAAAAATTCACAGGAAGGACTTGTGTTTTCAGAAAAAGGATGCTATAATAAAAATTGATATATTATGGGTATGTGTGTCGTGATATCTATGGGATGAAGAGAGGTAGTGAAACAATGGGGAAAGTGATCGCGATTGTGAACCAGAAGGGCGGCGTGGGGAAAACCACCACCGCCGTCAACCTTGCCGCCGCCATCGGCGCGGAGGGTCATCGCGTGCTGATTGCCGATATCGACCCGCAGGGCAATGCCACCACGGGGCTGGGCATCAACAAAAAGAAGCTGGAATGCTCCTCCTATGAGGTGCTGATTGGCGGACAGCCGGCGCGCGAGGCGATTCTTTCCACGCGGTTCCGCAATGTGTGGCTGATGCCGTCGAGTATGAACCTTGCCGGCGCGGAGCTGGAACTGGTGGAGCTGCCGCAGCGCGAAAGCAAGCTGAAGCAGGCGCTCGCACTCGTGCGCGACGAATTTGACTACATCTTTATGGATTGCCCGCCGGCGCTCGGGCTGATTACCATCAACGCCCTGTGCGCTGCTGATACCGTGATGGTGCCGATTCAGTGCGAATATTTTGCGCTGGAAGGGCTTTCGCAGCTGATGTCGACCGTGCGGCAGGTGAAGCGCTTGTATAACCCGCTGATTGACATCGAGGGTGTGGTGCTCACGATGTTTGACGGGCGGCTGAATTTGACGCAGGCTGTGGTGGACGAGGTGAAGCGGTTCTTCCCGCGCCGGGTGTATTCCACGGTGATTCCGCGCAATGTGCGGCTGAGCGAGGCGCCGAGCTTTGGGCAGCCGGTGATGTATTACGACAGTATTTCGCGCGGAACAGTGGCATACCTGGAATTGGCGAAGGAGTTTTTGGCGAACAACCGGGGATATGCGATGGCGGGGGTTGAGTAAGAGCGCGCGAGTAGATGGTGGACGCGGATTTGCCTATTGCGGCAAAACACAGCAAGCACGAAGGCTTTGTAAGGAGAAAAATATGGATATAACAATCAAACCGCTTGCGCCGGAGCTTGCCGCCGACTACTTTGATTTTTTTGAGAATCGGGCGTTCACGGATGATTCACCATATCGGTGCTATTGCCAAATGTATCAGATGTCCAAGGAACAAGTGAAAGCGGCGTTTGACCATGCAGATGGGCTCGATGGCGGTCAATTATCTCGAAAGGTTGCCGAACAGCAGATTTCTTCTAGTGCCCTCCGAGGTTATCTGGCGTTTGTTGATGGCGTGGCGATCGGATGGTGCAATGCAAACGACAGAGCGAATTTCCCTATGGAACCATGTACCGATACATGCTTTTATGCACCGGTTGAAAAGCGAGAAAAAGCTGTTGTATGCTTCGAGGTTGCCCCGGAATATCGCGGCAAGGGTGTTGCCACCGCTCTTTTGCGGCAAGCCATATCTGACGCGAAAGCCGAAGGTTATATTGCTGTCATGGCTTTTCCGGTTGTGCGCAGTGAACGGTATGAATGGGATTGCGCTGGCCCTGTCCGCCTGTATGAGAAAGAAGGGTTTATTGAAGTGTCAGAACAGGATGTCCCTATGGTTATGAGAAAAGAATTTTGATAGATCGTTCGAGTTCAATAAATGATGTGATTTGAAAAATTGATATACTGTACAAGGGGATGCGACATTTGATTTTTTTTGAAACGAATGACTTGATTGTTTCAGAATTAACAATGGCTGATGTTGAAGAATTTCATCGCGTTTGCAATCAACCTTTTATTTTGAAATGGATGGACGATTGGGAAATGAGCGTAAAGGAAGTACGCAAGCTGGTTGCTCGCTTCATCAAGGGCTATTCCATCAGAAACCCCGAGAAACACCCGTTCATCATGAGCATAAAAACAAAGGCAGAAAAACAATTCATAGGGATATGCGGTTTTGGCCCAAAGGAAGAATTGGGCGGAGAAGCGGAAATTGCATATTTTATTGACGAAGCACATTCCAATCAAGGCTATATGAGCCAGGTTGTTGAGAGGGCAATCGATTATTATTTTAGCATGACAAACAAACCTTATCTTTCTGCCCTTGTTGATGAATTGAACATTCCGTCTTACAAGCTGCTCAGAAAAAACGGATTTGAGTTCTATCCGGTTGAGGATGAATCCAAAACAATAAAATCACATTATCGGCGATATCGCGCCTGACAGACTTTAAAAGTGCATGCATGCGCGTGCACACGATTCAGGAAGGGGAAGCAACCACATGGCGGTAAAAAGAAGTGCCCTCGGCAGAGGACTGGACAGCTTATTCGAGGACAACGGAATAGAGGAACAGTCGGCGGCTTCGAGCAATCTGAAGTTGCGGATTATGGACTGCGAGCCGAACAAAGAGCAGCCCCGGCATTCGTTTGATGAAACGGCGCTGGCGGAGCTAAGCAAAAGCATCGCCGAGCACGGGGTGCTGCAGCCGATTTTGGTGCGGCCGATTCCGGGCGGTGCATATCAGATCATCGCGGGGGAACGGCGTTGGCGCGCGGCGCGTGCGGCGGGGCTGAGTGAAATCCCGGCGGTGATCCGCGAAATGACGGAAGAAGAAGCGATGGCGGCGGCGCTGATTGAAAATCTGCAGCGCGAAGACTTGAACCCGATGGAAGAAGCGCTGGGCTATCACAGCCTGATGACGACGTTCCGGCTCACACAGGAAGAAGCGGCGGAGCGGCTGGGAAAATCGCGGCCTGCGGTGGCGAACGCGCTGCGTTTGCTGCGTCTGCCCGAACCGGTGAGGGAAATGGTGCGTGACGGACGACTTAATGCCGGGCACGCGCGCACATTGCTGGGGCTGACGTATTCCATACACACCGAAGAGGTGGCGGAGCAAATCATAGAAGAAGACCTGAGCGTGCGGGAAACCGAACGGCTCGTGAAAAGCTATAACAGAACGCCGATGGGGGAGCCGGAGCCCGACGAAACAACGGTGCGGATAAACGAGATGTTTGGACTGCCGCGGCGGCACTCGTTTTTTGACGAGGTGGAGCTGAGCCTTGGGCAGGCGCTGGGGCGCAAAATCAAAGTGGTGACGAGCGGCAAGGAAGAAAAAGGCCAGATCGTGATTGACTTTTTTGAGCGCGACGATCTGCAGCGGATTGCGAAGGCCCTTGAGGCTGTGGAGAACTGAGAGATTAGGCGATTATTGTAGTGACGAGTTGTTAAGCGGGTGGATTGCCATCCACCCCTACAAAAACACACCTGCCACACCGCAGGGGCGGATGGTAATCCGCCCACCCGAAATAGCGAAAGATTATTTCAGGCAAGGTGATATAAAGGAGAAGCCATGTTAGATATTAAGTTTGTGCGGACGAACCCGGAAATTGTGAAAGAGAATATTCGGCGCAAGTTTCAGGAAAACAAACTGGGGCTTGTGGACGAAGTGATTGCCCTGGATGAAGAATACCGGGCGGCGCTGGGGCAGGCGGAAAACTTGCGGGCACAGCGCAACGCGGGCAGCAAGCAGATCGGCGCGCTGATGGGGCAGAAGAAGTTTGACGAAGCGGAAGCGAAGAAGGCGGAAATCGCGCAGCTGGGCGCGGCGCTGGAAGAACTGGGCGCGAAGGAAAAAGAGCTCAGCGAGGCCGTGCGCAAAATCATGCTCGTGCTGCCGAACATCATTGACGAGAGCGTGCCGATTGGCCGCGACGACAGCGAGAACGTGGAGCTCGAACGCTTTGGCGAGCCCGTGGTGCCGGAGGGCGAAGTGCCCTATCACGCGGAAATCATGGAAAGCCTCCATGGGCTTGATTTGGATGCCGCGCGCAAAACGAGCGGCAACGGCTTCTATTACCTGATGGGCGACATCGCGCGGCTGCACTCGGGGATTCTCAGCTATGCGCGGGATTTCATGATCGACAAGGGCTTCACCTATGTGATTCCGCCGTTCATGATCCGCAGCAACGTGGTGACGGGTGTGATGAGCTTTGCCGAGATGGACAACATGATGTATAAGATTGAGGGCGAAGACCTCTTTTTGATTGGCACGAGCGAGCACAGCATGATCGGCAAATACATCGACACAATTCAGACGAAGGAAAGCCTGCCGCAGTGTTTGACGAGCTATTCGCCATGCTTCCGCAAAGAGGTGGGCGCACACGGACTGGAAGAGCGCGGGGTTTATCGCGTGCACCAGTTTGAAAAACAGGAAATGATTGTGGTATGCGAGCCGGAGGACAGCCCGGCGTGGTTCGAAAAACTGTGGCAATATACGGTTGAGTTTTATCGGAGCATTGATGTGCCGGTACGGACGCTCGAATGCTGCTCCGGGGATTTGGCTGACCTGAAGGTGAAGAGCGTTGACGTGGAGGCGTGGTCGCCGCGTCAGCAGAAATACTTTGAGGTGGGCAGCTGCTCGAATCTCGGCGACGCGCAGGCACGGCGGCTGGGGATTCGCATCCGGGGCAAAGAAGGGAATTATTTTGCGCATACGCTCAATAATACTGTTGTGGCGCCGCCCAGAATGTTGATAGCGTTTTTGGAAAACAACCTGCGCCCGGATGGCAGCGTTGCAATACCGGAAGCGCTGCGCGGGTATGTCGGCGGGAAAGCGGAACTGCGGGTTTCGTAGGCAGCCGCAATTACAGTAGGGGCGAACTGTGTTCGCCCGCGGAAAAATCGTTATTTTCTTGGGTTTGCGGGCGAACACAGTTCGCCCCTACAATCATACAATACAAAGATCAAGCTTTGAAAGGCGTAAAATATGACATTATTCGAACGACTGGAGCGGGGCTGCGCGGATTTGGCGTTGCGGCCGTTATTGAAATATGCGGGGAAACGCCCCGAAAATTTGTCGAAGCTCATTGGGTTTGCCAATGTGGTTTCGTTCAAGATGTTCCCGCAGAAGACGATGGAGCTATTCAGAAATGGGGCGAAGGACGCCGAAAACAACTGGACGCAAATGGTGCAGGGTGTGTTTGAAGACGTGGACCCGGGCATGCTGCGCCGGCTGATTCTTTCGCTGGGGCTGGGCGTGGCAAACGGCACGCGCCGCGTACGCCGCAACCGGGAAAAATATAAGTGCAACATTCCGTTTATTACGCTGTTTGACCCGACGAGCGCCTGCAACCTCAAGTGCAAGGGCTGCTGGGCTGGCGAATATGAAAAGTGCGACTCCCTGACATACGAGGAAATGGATTCCATCGTGAAGCAGGGGGAAACGCTCGGCACACGGGTGTATATGCTCACGGGCGGAGAACCGCTCATCCGCAAGAACGATGTGCTGAAGCTCGCGAAAAAGCACCGCAACTGCACGTTTTTGCTTTATACCAACGCGACGCTGATTGACGAGGCGCTGTGCAAGGCGACCCGCGAGCTCGGCAACGTGGTGTTTGCCGTGAGCCTGGAGGGCTTTGAAGAGCGCAACGACGCCCGCCGGGGCAACGGCGCGTTTGCCCGCTCGATGAAGGCGATTGAACTGCTGCGCCGTGAAAAATGCATCTTCGGCATTTCTGTCTGCTATACCAGGGAGAATATTGATGATGTGATGAGCGACGCGTTTTTGGATTATGTGGTGTCGCTCGGAGCGAAGTTCGGGTTCTATTTCCACTACATGCCGCTGGGCGCGCATGCCTTGCCGGAGCTGATGCCGACACCGGAACAGCGGGAAAAGATGTATCACCGACTGCGGGATATCCGGCGCGGAAAGGGCGGTAAGCCGTTGTTCGTGATGGATTTCCAGAACGACGGCGAATATGTGGGCGGCTGCATCGGCGCAGGGCGCAATTATTTCCACATCAACGCGGCGGGGGACATGGAGCCGTGCGTGTTCATCCATTACTCCGATTCGAATATCAGAGAGCACACGCTGCTCGAAGCGCTGCAGCGTCCGCTGTTCCAGGCGTTTTATCGGGGGCAGCCCTTCAATGATAATTTGCTGCGGCCATGCCCCATGCTGGAAAACCCGGATCTTCTGCGGGGGATGGTGAAGAAAACCGGCGCGAAATCGACCGATTTGCTGGCGCCGGAGGATGTGGAAACCCTGTGCGCGAAGTGCGACTGCTACGCGGCGGAATGGAAGCCCTGCGCGGAAAAGCTCTGGGAGGAAAACCCGCACCCGAAGACGAAGACGTATTACTATAGGGATATGCAGGGCGGGGAGAGCGGGGAGAATAGAGGATAAGGATAGATTTTGGGTTGTAGGGTGCGATGTCCACATCGTCCCGAAACCTGAAACCATGCAAACGGCGGTTGATTTTATCTGTCAATGGAACGACGGTTTTGATTTGCACAGAGGACGATGATTTTTTAGAAGCGGGACGATGTGGGCATCGTCCCCTACATTGGGTTCTGCGTAACCCAAAAGTTTTTTCATGCGGGCGGGCATGGAAACCCGCCCCTACAAGAGTGTTCTGCGCACCCCAAAGCACATTACAGAGTTTAGACAGGACGATGCAGGTATTGTCCGACTTAATTTTAGTTACAGAGGTAAAAACACATGGCTAAGACAGAGGATACCCCGGTGAAGGAAGTGTATACCGATACCATGGCATGGGCGAACTACGAAATCCGCAGGCTGCTGGAGGCCTATGGTCCGCGCGCGCCGGGAAGCGACGCCGAATGGAAGGCGCAGCAGGATATGGCCGAGCAGATGAAGCCCTGGGCCGACAAGGTGGAGACCGAAGGCTTCCCCGTGCACCGGCAGGCATTTATGGGATTCATCCCGTTCACGGTGCTGCTGAGCATGACGGCCGCGGTGCTGTTTTGGCTTGGGTATTCCGCCGTTGGGCTGGTGCTTGTGCTGATTGCCGCCGTGCCGCTGATCCTTGAATTTGTGATGTATAAGCAGTTCATCGACCCGCTGTTTAAGGCGTATCCCTCGCACAACGTGATTGGTGTGCGCAAGGCCGCGATGGAAGGCAAGCCGAAGAAGCGCATCTTTCTCGTGGGGCACGCGGACAGCCAATACGAATGGACGCTGAACTATCTGCTGGGCGGCACGGGGATGAAGATGATTTTGATCCCGGCCGTGGTGGCGATGATTGTTGGCGGGGTGGCCTGCGCGGTGCAGTGGATTACCATCGACCTGATTGGGCTGCCGAACACGGGCGTCCTCTATTGGCTGCTGCGCATCACCGGGATTTTGCTGTTTTGTTTGTTTCCGGCGGACATCGGGTTTTTGTTTTTCCAGAGCAGAAAAAGAAGCGTGCCGGGCGCGAACGACAACCTTTCCGGCTGCTTTGTGGCAATGTCGGTGATCCGCGAGATGGCGCAGCGCGGTGTGCGCTTTGACGACACGGAGGTGGTGGTGCTGCTGACGGGTTCCGAAGAAGCGGGACTGCGCGGCGCAAAGGCATATATGAAGCGCCACAAGGGCGAGCTGCTTGACCCGGAAGTGCAGACGATAACGCTTGGACTGGATACCTTCCGTGATTTGAAAGACATCGCGATTTATAACCGGGACATGAGCGGTACGGTTAGGCACGACCCCAGGGTACAGGCGCTCATGGCGGAAGCCGGAAAAGAATGCGGGCTGGATTTGCCCTCCGAGTCGATTTACATCGGCGCGTGCGACGCGGCGGCGTTCACGCAGGGCGGGGTTCCCTCCACCGGGTTTGCGGCAATGGACCCCACACCGCCGAAATATTACCACACCCGTTTGGACGATGCCGACATGCTCGAACCGGAGGCAATCAAGGTTGGCGCGGACATTACCTACAAGGCCGTGGAGATTTTTGCAGCTAAGGGAATATAGGCCGGACATATCAGCCAATGAATTTATTTGGAGAACAACATGAAACGCAAGAACTGGATCAAACAAATCACCATCGGGCTGGCTGTGATCGGCCTGGGGCTTGCCGTGCTGGTGGGCGTGCTGACGGCACGGGCGGAAAAGAACAACTTTTTGCTGAAGGTGGGAAAAACGCAGATTTCCCGCGAGATCTACAGCTACTTTGTTTCCGAGGCAATCAGCGACGGTGCGGTGCCTCTGGACAAAAAGGGAGCGCCAAAGGATATGAAGCAGCTGCGGGAGGAAGTCAAGCGCCGCTGCATGGAGTTTGTTGCTGTGCAAAGCGAACTGAGCAGCCATGACCGGAGCATCAGCCAGCAGCTGAAGCTGGAAGCCGCCGAACGCAGCGCGTTTGAATGGCGGGCCTTCGGCGCGTATTATACATCCATCGGCGTGGACAAGCCCACCGTCAACAGCATCTGGCTGGGGAATTCCGCGCGCACGCAGCTGTTCCGCACGTTATATGACGATGCCGCGAGCAAGAGAAGCGTGCCGGAGGAAGTGGTGCAGTCCTATTTCTATGGAAACTATGTGGCGGTTGAGGCGCTGAAAATTTATCCGACGGTGGCGCTGGACGACGGCACCGAGCGCCCCATGACCATCGAAGAGCGCACAAACCTGCGCGCGCAGCTGGATTCGCTGGTGCAGGCATCGAACCAGGAAGGCGCGGTGTTTGCGCTGGTGGCGGCAGAGGAACACTATGCTGTTCCGCTGAACTATGCGACGCCCGCGGAAATGCTGCTGAAAAAGACCGACAAGGATTTGCCGGCGGAGGCGTTTGACCTGCTGCGGGAATGGAAGCCGGATGCGGTATCGCTGCTGCTGGTGGACAATTCGTATTATCTGGTTGGGCGCGGCATCAATATGCGGGAAACGGCGGAGGTTTATTATGCGGTGCACCGCAACGACTGCCTTTGGGGCATGCGGGGCGTGGAATATGAAAGCCTGCTGAAGGGGCTGTTCAGCCGCAGCAAGGCGAGCGAAAACGCGAAGGAAGTGGAGCGCCTGCTGAAGAACTGGCCGTGGGCGCCGCAGCAGGAAAAGACAACGGTTGTCCCCACCACAACGGCTGTGATGGAAACCATGACCGAGCCGCCGACCCTGGCGCCGACGACATCGATATTAGAGGCGATGATGACGACGGGTGACGAGGACGAGACGACGACGGAATAGAGATGTGCATGTTGCTGCGGGCGGAGCAAACGCTCCCCCTGCAAAAAGCACAGCCTGTAGGGGCGCGCAGTGCGCGTCCGCAGATTTTGCAATACAACTGAAGGAGAAGCATGATGGCAGAAGAACGCAAACAACGAGTATTGAGTCTGATACAATCCACGGCGGTGCCGACCATCGGCAACTACATCGGCGCGCTGCGCAACTGGGTGACGATGGCGGACGACTATGACTGCCTGTTCGGCGTGGCGGATTTGCACGCGCTGACGATCCGGCCGGAGCCGGCCTTTTTGCGCCGCCAAAGCGCGGAGATGTTCGCCATGCTGCTGGCGCTCGGCCTGAAGCGGGGCAACAACGTCGTGTTTGTGCAAAGCCAGGTGCCGGAGCACTGCCAGCTCAACTGGCTGCTCAACTGCTGCACGCAGTTCGGCGAGGCCGGGCGCATGACGCAGTTCAAGGACAAATCGAAGACCCACGCGGATAACATCAACGTGGGGCTGTTTACGTATCCCATTTTGCAGGCGGCGGATATCTTGATTTATCAGGCGAACTATGTGCCCATCGGTGCAGATCAAAAGCAGCACCTGGAGCTTTGCCGCAACATTGCGGAGCGCTTCAACGGGGTATACGGAGACACGTTTGTGATGCCGGAGCCTTACATCGGGAAAATCGGTTCGAAGGTGATGAGTCTGCAGGATCCCGCGCGCAAAATGAGCAAGAGCGACACGAACCCGAAGGCGTCCATCTGGATGCTGGACCCGCCGGATATGATCATGAAAAAATGCAAGAGCGCCGTGACGGACAGCGAAGCCTGCGTGCGCTATGCGGAGGGCAAAGACGGCATCAACAACCTGATGACCATCTACACCGCGTGCACGGGCAAAAGTTATGAAGAGATTGAACGCGAATTTGAAGGCAAGGGCTACGGCGATTTCAAGGTCGCGGTGGCGGAGGTCATCATCAGCGAGATTGCGCCGTTCCAGGAGGAATGCAAGCGGATTATGGCGGACAAGGCGTTTTTGAAGCAGGCTGCCGCCGAGGGCGCGGAAGCCGCGAGCCGGATTGCAGGACGGACAGTACAAAAGGCGATGAAGCGGGTTGGGCTTTGGATGCCGTGATGGCGGTGATGTGCGTTTTATGTCGCACCGCGATTGCTTCCCTCGGTGCAAGGGGTTCCCTCGCGAGGGGGAAGTTCACTTTTGTCGCTCCGCGATTTCTTCCCCCGGCGCGTTGCGCCACCCCCTTCACAATTGAAGGGGGCCTTGTAGGAAGATAACACACTTGTCTCAAATGTGAATTTAAAGGCATGTGTACAAACCACATGGCAGATACTGAATTTTACACTGCATGCTAAGAAGCCGATGGCGTTGCAAGACCCCCTTCGATGGCGAAGGGGGTGCCCCGGAGGGGCGGGGGAAG
>JGI994J12354_10003151_pt1 | contig 15602 bp, 12 predicted proteins | sample IntmicLarv3ML3BL_FD_12354 | JGI IMG/M metagenome (IMG submission 12354)
GTCCGGACCGGCGGCTGTCTTCACTCTGACGGAATCAGGAACGGTTGAGTTTGCGATAACAAGCATCTATGCGGACAACCCCGGCTTTTCCTCCTCCTCCACCCGAAACAATAAAATTGACCTGCCCAATCAGGATTATACAGCCCTTTTGAAGTATCAGCTCTACTGGCTGGCCAGCATTCAGCTCAAAACAGGGTCGGGAAAGGGCGCCCTTCCGCTAAACGACGCCTTTGAGAATGTAATCGACACGCCTTCTCCCTATGACGAAAGCAACGCCGATAAATTCCCGCATTCCATCCGTCCTTATTTTGCCATCGAGGCCGCCAACGCCTTTTTGCTGGACGAAGACTATTGGGGTAACGCAAAGGCCTACATTGACTGGCATTTCGCGCATATCAACCCGGAAATCCAACCGGGCAATGATGAAAACCCCAACTATCTGCCCGGCACCATTTATGATTACACATACGATTTTAAAGGCACCGAGCTTGTTACCCATACCCTCAATTCCCTCCTGCCTTACTACGATTCGGTAGACAGCTATGCCGCCCTCTTCCTTGATCTGCTGTACAATTATGTTATGATTACGGAGGATACCAGCGTTCTTACCGACCCCGGCAACGCAGACTTGATTGAGCTTGTGTACGAAGCCTTAGAGGCTTGCATCTATCAGTATGATATCACCGCCGGCGTGTTGACCCGTCAGCCAAAGGGCACCACAAGCAAGGACTATGAAATGACAATCGCCATGCCGGAATATGCCATTGAATACCTGATGGACAATGTTGAGGTGCATAAGGGCCTTGAATCCGCTGTGGAGCTGTTCAAGCTGAGCGATATCAACAGGCTTGACCTTTCGGCCAGCGCCGCCGTCCACAAAACCAAAGTAAAAAACAGCCTTGACGACTGGTTCCTGGTGGACGGCGACCCAACCTTCGGGGTACCGTACTACCGTTATTACGCAGGGGCGGACAATGCCGCGGTGGGCTTCGACGACAATCACCCCAATTATAATGATTTATATGATTTTTATCCTGACGCGCTGGCACAGCTTTTTGTCTTTTTATACAGAGCGGTGAAGACGGATGCTGGTGACCCTGACGGCAAGCTTCTGGCAGACCAAATGTATGCGTCCTTTTGCAGCCGGTTTGAAGACTGGGTGCTTCATGACGGCAGTATTCTCGATTGGGTACAGGTTGGCAGCGGCACCGGAACCCCTCCCGTATTTACTGATGCTGATTGGCTGCAAAAAGAGATTGTCTACCCGTGGATTCAGATATCCCGCGTAGCGGCGTTAATAGGGGACATGGACAGAACGGTAACAAGCCTTGAGAATATACAAAAGCGATTCCGGGAACGTACCAATCCCTTCCCCGTAACCTGTCAGGAATCGGCTGACGCTGCTCTGGCAGCTGCCGCGTATATGGAAAATTACTACACATTCCTTGGGCAGAAGTACGCCCCTCCCCTTGTGACGTATTATAACGATGACGGGTCACCGGGTGCGACACTTGCTTATAAATACCCCTATATTTTAGACGAATTGCTATGATAAGCGTGTTGCCGCTGACCCGAAGGCTTTGTGAGCAGTCCCGAATCACCTTATGATTTCAACAACAAATCTGAAAAGTCCTATGCTGCCGGCATAGGACTTTTTCTCCTTCTTGGGATATAATAATCAGTGACAGCGGCGCATAAGAAACCGCTGTTGATTACAAAGAAGATTTGTGATACAATAAGTTTCACAAATACTTGGCAATCTTTTGTAAACTTGAACACTGGGAGGAATTTTTCAGATGAAACGTTTTCTAAGCGCTGCGCTTACCCTGCTGCTGCTGACGGCGGCTGCTTCCCCGATCGGTTTGTCCGTTTCGGCGGAGGACTCCGGCTCACCGCCCCAAGCCCCTGCCAACGAAATAGTGGCGGACTTTGTATACGACGGTATGTGCATTACCGATGCCGGGTCTGTTTTTGCCTACAAGGAAAATGAAGCTACCGGCCTGCGGGAGGTTTTTCTGCTGGACGGCGAAAATGAATATGCTGAAATTTCTCTGGGTACCTTTGATTTTTACTGGTGGGAAAAAGGCTCCCCTGAAGACAAGGGCGATTATGTGATTTTATACCCCCCTGGCGACTTGTTGTGCCTTTTCCCCTCCGGGCTTTCTGTTACCAGATGGGGCGGGGTATCCTTTTTTACCGATGAAAGCGTCTGCATATCCGACGACGGTAACTACACTCTGCTTGACCTTGCGGGCTTTGAGCTGCCCGGCTTCGATTATCAAGCCACCTATACCGAAATGCGTGTTTTAGAAGAAACCGGTTTGATTTCCGCTTGCCGGGACGGTTACTACGGCCTTATGGATGCTGACGGCACAGAGCTGAGCGGCTTTGTGTATGATGAGTTGACGGCTCTTTCCCCCGACGGCCCCATCCGGGTCTATAAAAACAATCTTTTCGGCTTTCTTGATTTGTCCGGCCAGCCGGTCACAGAGTGCTCATACCGCGGTATGACCCACACCATGTCCGACGGCCTTATAAGCGCGCAGAACAGCGATTCCCTTTATGGCTTCCTTGACGTGAACGGAACAACGGTCATTGATTTTGAATATACTTACATAACTTCCGAATTCAGTGACGGCGTTGCTTTTGTTTGCAGATGGGATGAGAGCGCCGGCCAAGACATCCACACCGGCATTGATACGGAAGGGAATACGGTGATTGACTTTTCCAGCCTGTCCGGAGGGCAGTATTATCCCGCCTACGGAAGCAGCCTTTCCGCCGGCCTTTTTCCTGTGAAAGATGTATTCACCGACAAGACGGGTTATATGAATCTTTCAGGGGAACTGGTGATTCCCTGCAAATACTCATACGCCTCGAAATTTATCAACGGAAGCGCCGTCATAGGGATGTATGTTTCAACGGTGGGATTTGAGGAGGTGTATTACGGTGTAATTGCTCCTGACGGAAGCTATGTGCTGGAGCCCGATTTTGCGGATTTATGGCGGCCGTCGTGGATAAGTGGGGGTATGTTGTACGGCTCCAGAGACAAGATGGCCACCTACCAATATTATGACCTTTCCGGACAAGACTTTGAATATTATCAGGAAACCCGGATGGGAACCCTTATTTATAAGGATAATAGATGCTCCCTTCTGGCCGCCAACGGCACGTTTGACCCCAACGCTTTGTATGAGTATATATATCCTATGTATTATCTGGACTGTTTTGCTGTTTGCAATGAAGGCATGTACGCCCTTGCGGACGCCGAGCTGAACCTTCTGACTGATTTTTCATTCGGTGAAATAAACCTTGATTCCAGGGACCCGGACCGCATTGCCGCACGCAATGACACTTCTAGAAGCGGCTTTATCGACAGCACCGGCCAGACGGTGATGGATTTCCGACACTCCGGCTCCTTGAAAAATTTCAACCACGGCTACGCGGGCGGGCAGTATGAAATTATTGACCCTCAGGGCCGCAGCCTGATCGTTCCCTCGAAAAACTTGGAGTGCTTTGACTTTACAATGACCAAAAACGGCGTTGCGGGCACTCGTGCGTACATTGAAGATGAATTTGGAAGCTACAATCAAAAGTATGGCCTGCTGCGGGTGTGCGATATTTATATGTCGGAGCTTTATGTGAAAAAAGGGCCGGGCAAAACCGAGTATGACCAGTATGAATGGCCGGAGCTGTATGGCTGCGTTTTTGGGCTGGTGTATGAAAACGGATATGAGTTTACCCTTGATTATTACGATGTTACCAGAGATGAAGCCAGTGTGGACCTCTCCGCGATGGGCATCCAGCACCTTACTGTCGCCTATGGGCATCTAAGCACCTCCGTAGAAATCAACATAACCCGGGCTCTCACCGGGCTGACCGTGAAAAGTCTGCCCTACAAAACGTCCTATGTCAAAGGGGATCCTTATGCCGATTGGGAAGGTCTGGTTCTGGAAGGCACCTTTACCACCGGCGAGGTGGAAGACATTCCCTTTGAGTGGAACATGGAGATGTCCGGCTATGACCTTGATACCATGGGGCCGCAAACGGTTACGGTATCCTACCGGGGGCAAACCGTCTCCTTCACCATCAGTGTAGACCGCTATGTTACCGCTATTGAGATGGCGGAGCTTTGCAACGATACCTTTCTTGCCGGAACACCTGCTGATTCCTACCACGGTATAGACGCCTTATTCACAGTAACCTATGACAACAACACCCGGGAAACGATTCTCGCCAACTGGGATTTCCTCTTTTCACAGGACAGCACAGAGGCCGGCATTCAAACAATTACCGCTGAGTACCGCGGCTGTCAAGCCACCTTTGACATTAACTATGTAAACGAGGAAACGCCCTTTATAAGGTTTAATTATCTGTCGATTTTTTCAAACATAGACCGCATGGGCTTTAATTATGATAAGTTCCGTATCGGCGACAGCCTTTGTTTGTCTGCCTTTAATTTTGGTGAGTACCTACCTGTAAATGCTTACCCTCAAACGATGAGCGCCTTTGAGATCTACAACACCAGCAATCCCGAAAACTATACCGTTGATTTTGAAATTGTTGACGGTGCCGAAAAAACCTCCTATAAAGACGGGCAATTAATCTTTACCGGCAGCAGTGACGTGACCATCCGGTTTACTGTTACACAAAAATCCAATCAGCAGACGGTGTATTCCTCAGAAAAAACGTTGAACATCACCAACATAAGCACGAGCGCTTCTCCTACAACAGCCACTCCGGTAATAACCGGTGACGACCCTGTAAAAATCGGCCAGCAGTTTCCGGGTTCTGCTTCCGTGATTGACTGGCAGGTCAGCAATCCGGTGCTTGGAGCAACATACAAAATCAACATCAACAATATTTCTTTCCATGATTACCATGCCGGAGGCGGCAATGAAATGTATTTTTCCCCCGACAGAGGAACGATATATACCTCGCCTACCCGTCAAACCATGTCGGGAGCTTTGCGTTCCATTGAATCCTTCACCCAGCCCGGCACCTATACCGAGGAATTTCAGGTAAAATATCCGAACAGCGATGAGTTTGTAACAATAGGCACCCAAAGCCTTACGGTGGAAGCGCCTGTCATTTCCGCCAACCTTTCCGATTCGGAGGTTACCGTCGGTGATTCCGAAGAGTTCAGCGTCACACTGCAAAACCTTGGAAAAGGCTTTGAAAATTCCAATGCCCGTGATTGCTACACCTTCCTGCCGGAGGTTACCGTTGTGGAGGGTGACAGCCTTGTTGCCATCACCAATCAGACACTTTCCGATACAGTGTCTTCCCAGACCCTGACCTTTACCGGCGCGGGGCAGGTAAAAATCAAGGTGAAATTCTCCGTCCATATATTGGAAGATCACACCCTTGACCTGGGCGATTACAGCCTTGAAAAGGTATTTACCTTTACTGTTTCTCCCTTTGTGCACAAGCTCAAAACCACCGCGTATACCATTGATGAAACAGGAAATCTGATTGGCGGCATCCCCGACCAAACCACCGCTTCCGCCTTCAAAGGCAATTTCTCCAATGACAGCAGCACCGTCAAGGTGTATTTTGAAAACATTCCCCTTGGGGACGGTATGGCAGTGGCCACCGGTATGACAGTTAATCTGATTGTAGGCGGCGTTACGCACCAAACCCTGACCATCGCTGTGGCCGGCGACATTGACGGCAACGGCTTTTGCACCGCCCGGGATTTGGTATGGATGAAGCAAAGCCTGCTGAATCTCAGAAAAAACACCCCCGCCGAAGCCATGGCCGCCGACGCAGACGGCAGCGGCAGTTTTGATATGGCCGATTTGGTCACCGTGAAAAAAATCTTAGTATCCAGATAGCTTCCGGCTTTCTGAGTAACAAAACAGGGCTGATGGAAAATCTCCGTCAGTCCTGTTCTTTTTTATAAATATCTTATGTGGCAGCCCAACTCCGCCAGATTGATAACCTTTTTATTGGTTTTCCGGGCGTATTCCACGGCAAATTTCGTACCGCCGTTTTTTCCGTTCCAATAGCATATGAGGCCCGAGGAATGGTCAATCAAAGTGCAGTCACGTTCACGATAAATGTTCGAACGGTAGCTGTCGGCCACCTCTGTCCCCATATCCTGACTGTGAAAAATCTTCCACGCCCGATGAATCCATTCCGGCGTCCAGTGCTTTTCCTGCGCGAAAAACTCCGTCTTATAAGGCGCGACGGTTATCAGCCGGATATGCGGATACTTGTCCTTCAAAAAAACAACCTGCTCGGCGGCCAGAATGTCAAAGCCGGGCATGGCGCCGTGGCAAAAAAACATCTTCCCCTGCCCGACAGCCTCCTCAATTTGTGTCCGCAGACGAAAAATCAGCTCTTGTGTTTCCGGCGCGTCCGGAAGCCCTCCGCCCGGCAGCCGGTCAGGCCGGTGTCCTCTGAAGCACAGGGCACGGCCGGGGTCTATTTGTTTTAGTTCTTCCATGTCCGTCCACCCGTCAACACTTAATTTTTTCAGCTGGAAGACAAAGCTTCCAGTTGTACAAGGGGTATCCAATACCTCTTGTAATAACCCCGGAACGCGCCGCGCCCGGTGCTATGGTCAAGGGAAGAATCCGCCGCGCATGTCGCCGGATTCTTTAGAATTTAATATTTGGAGTCTACAGTCAACACTTTATTTCTCTGTTTTTTCTAATTATAATCAATACAATTGCCTTTTGTCAAGTGAAGTCATCAATATAATTGCCAATAATTCCATATAATAAGGAATATAATTATAGGCAAGGTGGTGCGATTATGTTTGAAGACTTTTTTTATGACAGACTGACAAAGCTAAGAATGACAAAGGGCGTTTCCCAGCGTGAAATGAGCCTGTCCATGGGCCAGAGCGAAGGCTACATGACGAAAATCGAAAGCAAGGTTTCGCTGCCCTCCATGACAGCGTTTTTCTATATCTGCGACTATTTTGGCATAACGCCCCGGGAGTTTTTTGATGAGGAGCTGGAAAATCCAGCCCTGCTTCAAGAGGCGTTTGACCGCATAAAAACCTTAGACGACGCTGATTTGGCGTTGGTTTTAGAAAATATTAAGCGGCTGCAAAAAAAGTGATTCCAACAAATCGTGAATTTTATAACAATTTGACTTGCAAAGGCCAAAAAGAATCGTTATAATGTAGTGTATATATTTTAAAGTACAAAAATGCAAAAGGAGAGTGCCTCGATGAACTATTCTCATGAAGTCGAAAGAATGTGTACCGTCACAAAAGGCCCCCATCACGGGCCGGCGCCCATTCCCGAAGAGGGCAAATGGGTGAAATCCTATCAGATTTCCGACATCAGCGGCCTGTCACACGGCGTGGGCTGGTGTGCGCCCCAGCAGGGGGCCTGCAAGCTGACCTTAAATGTGAAGGAAGGTATTGTGGAAGAAGCGTTGGTAGAAACTCTGGGTTGCTCCGGCATGACCCATTCCGCCGCCATGGCTGCCGAAATTTTGCCGGGCAAAACCTTACTGGAATGCCTGAATACCGACTTGGTGTGCGACGCTATCAACGTGGCCATGCGTGAAATCTTCAAGCAATTGGCTTACGGCCGTACCCAAACCGCTTTTTCTGAAGATGGGTTGCCTGTGGGCGCTTCTTTGGAGGATTTGGGCAAAGGTCTGCGCTCTCAAGTGGGCACTATGTTCTCTACCTCGGTGAAGGGCGTTCGCTATCTGGAAATGGCCGAAGGCTATGTCAACAAAATCGCGCTGGATGACAACGGTGAGGTTACCGGTTACCAGTTCGTTAAGGTTGGCAAAATGCTGGAAGACATCCGTCACGGCACCGACCCTACCACCGCGTACAACAAGAATATCGGGACTTACGGCCGGTTTGATGATGCTGCCAAGCACATCGACCCCCGTGAAGAATAAGGGAGGAGGAAGCTATCATGGCAAAATTTGAAGGAAAAGAACGCCGTCAGGCCAAGCTTGACGTTGAACTGAAAAAATACGGCTTTGCTTCCCTGGAGGAAGCCAACGAAGTATGTCTTTCCAAAAACATTGATGTGGACGCGCTGGTAAAAGGCGTACAGCCCATCGCTTTTGAAAACGCCGTCTGGGCGTACACTCTGGGTGTGGCTATCGCCATCAAAAAAGGAGTGACCAAAGCCGCCGAAGCCGCCGAAGCCATCGGTTTGGGCTTACAGGCTTTCTGTATTCCCGGTTCGGTTGCCGAACAACGTGATGTAGGTATCGGCCACGGCAATCTGGCTGCCATGCTGTTAAGAGATGAAACCAAGTGCTTCTGCTTCCTGGCCGGTCACGAAAGCTTTGCCGCCGCGGAAGGCGCTATTGGTATCGCCCGTTCCGCCAACAAAGTCCGTAAAGAAAACCTTCGGGTTATCTTAAACGGCTTGGGCAAGGACGCGGCCTATATCATTTCAAGAATCAACGGCTTTACCTATGTGAAGACTGAGTATGATTTCTACACCGGCAAGCTGGCTATTGTAGAAGAAAAAGCTTTCAGCGACGGTGAAAAAGCCAAGGTTCGCTGCTACGGCGCCAACGATGTTTTGGAAGGCGTTGCCATCATGCAGCAGGAGAGCGTGGACGTTTCCATTACCGGCAATTCCACCAACCCCACCCGCTTCCAGCATCTGGTAGCCGGCACTTATAAAAAATGGGCCACGGAAAATGACAAAAAATATTTCTCGGTGGCCTCCGGCGGCGGCACAGGCCGTACTTTGCATCCGGACAACATGGCTGCCGGCCCCGCTTCCTATGGCCTTACCGACTCCATGGGCCGTATGCACGGCGACGCCCAGTTCGCCGGTTCCTCCTCCGTCCCCGCCCACGTAGAAATGATGGGCCTCATCGGCATGGGCAACAATCCGATGGTTGGCGCGACTGTGGCGTGTGCTGTTGCGGTTGAAGAAGCGAGTAAATAATTAGTAATACCAAGGGTTTACAGACTTTTGGGCTCTCGAAGATTTATGCTTCGGGAGTCCAATTTTTTGCCCCAAAATCGCAAATCAACAACACTTGACACCCTGGTGACGCCACGAATTTTAGCACGGCGTCAAAGTTATGGCGTCAAACACATTTCAAACCCGCAGAGTTATTGGATTTCATTAGGGTAATACAGCACAAATGCGCCGGCTTTTTTGTCACCGGCGCACTCGCTTTTTTCCAAAGAACTCTTTTTTCTGTTGTTTTATATTTTCATCGGGCGGGAACATTCTCTGCAATACTCCCGAGCCTTTTTCTTTCATTTTCTCTGTCAGATGCAAATAAAACCTCATCGTGATTTCGAGATTTTTATGTCCTACCCTTTCCTGTAGATATTTTGGCGGCGCATCATTTTCTGCCAGCATCGTGGCATGTGTATGTCTTAAAGAATGGAAGTCGAACTCAGGATAATTCAATTTATGATGAATAATCCCCGATGTATGCTGCATCGTCCCTGGTACGATAAACTCATCGTTCTCACGAAGGTTAATCAGCGATACAGAATTTCCGTCACCCGTGGTGTTCAACTGTCGGTTTTCATTGACATAATTGATTGTGTATAAATCGGCATAATAATCTTTTGCCTTGATTTGCTTCTCTCGTTCACGTCTAAGCAAATTCATACATTCCGGATCCATGTCAATGGTGCGGAATGTATTGTACTTTTGTTTACTGAAATACCAAAGTTTCTTTTTTTCGTCCCATTGAACTTGTCTGTCGGTTCGGACCGTGCTTTCTTCAAAATCCACGTCATCCGATGATATTACCTATGCGTTTTCAGAGGCAGTTGCAACGGAAATAAGTGAAAACAAAAAGCAAGGACTTCCAATTGCCCGTTATGACAAAACTGAGCAATGTGCTTATTTGGAAAATGCAGACGGCTCGTGAAAATACATTAATGAACAAAATCAAATAATAATAATAAAATACACTTTTTGCGCATGGGGAGCCACGTTGTGTGTAGTAGCCCTCTGTCGGATAAATAGTGTAAAGCGGTAGCACCCCGCCCATTGGCGAGAATCCGGGTTCGAGTCCCATCTGATGTTCCGGCGCTTTGTTTTTAAAGATACATGCACGTTTGACGGTTTTATCGGACACACCGATTTTTCGGCCAATATCTGCGAAACCCGTGCGGACACTATATCTGTTTCGTCTGCACGCGTTTTATCATCAGCCGGAATGGGTTTTGCTATATAGTAATCTTCAGCGAGCTTGCGCGCTTCTTCCAGCGTTATATCACCGTTGGTGTTTTTATTTGCCGTTTCGATTAAATAATCTGATGTTGTAGGCCCATCAGTTTTTTGCAGACCAATGGCAGTATGCCAGATATACCTGCGCTCCCTTTAATCAGGTTCTCCCTGCGTCTTATGATTTTCAAAATCAATCAAAATGTTTCATCTCGCAATAAATTTATTATACCCGGATTTTCATCTTTCTAATTCTTTTTTGCATTCTATCAGCGTACAGAGGTCGGCAAGCGATTCGTCCGTGGTAATATCGAACACCACCGGAAAGGTCGGCACCTTGCCCATTGTTTCAGTGTTATGAATAAGCTGCATTGTTTTTTCGCTCACGTTAGCATATAGGATTTCCTCGCGGTTTTTCTCCTTGAACCAAACCGCAACGCTGAAGGTTCCTTCAAAAACATGTAGCCAGTAAAGATTCTTCTCTTTCCGTGTTCCTCTGGTTGTTGTCCGGAAGTGCTGCCCCTTGGCAAACCAAGCCTTGTGCGGTGTATACCATTGCCATTCCTGCTCTATTTCAAGTTCAGGCAATGCTTCCTGAAAGGCTTCATATGCGGAAAAGCTGCCGCCCAGCACCTGCTCCAATATTTCACTTGTTGGCATTATATCGGGATTCCTAAGCCGCAGCTTTTCATAGTTATTCATAATCTTAGTCCTTCCAATCGTTCCAATTCATTTTATCGGGTGGCAACTGACCGTCATGGTCGGCGTAATGTACCGCCAGCCGATAGCAGTAAAGGACACATTTGCACGACTGATCGCCCGGCCCATTAAGCAAGCAATGTTTCATATAGATTTCTTCCGGATCTTGCCCCTTGAGGGACTCGATATCAGAATATCCGGCGGCAGTGAGATGCTCCGCCATCTTTTTACCGATCCCCGGGATTTTGGTGAGGTCAGTTGTCATATTTTTTTTAAACACGCCTTTCTTTGAGCTTTACGTTGCTAAACTTCAATACTAACTCTGCTGCCATTTTTGATTTTGCTGGCGAGATCATCACGTAAAATATTGTTTTAATTATTGATTAAATGCGGCATTTGTTTATTGATCCTCTCCTAAAATAATCAGTTTTCTATTTTCGGCATAGATTCTTGGCCGGTTTCATCAGGAACAATATCTACGACATCCCCAATGCTGCAATCAAGAGCTTTACAAATACGCCCCAATACTTCTAAGCTTACGGGCAATTCTTTGCCCATTTTAGCCATTGTTGTTGCGTTTATATCAGTCAGTGCCATAAGGTCTTTTTTACGCATTTTTTTGTCAATTAAGATTTTCCAAAGCTTGTTGTAGTTATATACCATTTTTATCTCTACACCCTTTCAGAATATTCCTCATCATTTTACCATATATTTCACCAAATGGAAAGTATAAATAAAATATTCGGCATTATTTCTTGGCGTTCGCCAATATTTTAACGGTGGTGGAATTTTGAGTGTCGGAAAAAATGTGATATAATTTTGTTGCGGTGTTCCAAATCCGCTGCTGCGACTGTCCTTTCATAAAAGCGAATCTCCCGGAGGAATTACAAGTTCTTCCGGAAGATTTGTTGTGATGCTTGACATTTTAAGCAGAAATGCATATAATAATATACAATATTTTTACCCGGTTGGACGGGAAACCGTTTCAAGGATATGAGCTTTAGGGTGGGGAGCTTCTTTATGAGGCTTCCCGCTTTTTTATGTAAAAAGGAGAGTTTGTGGATTTTATATTACTGCTTGCAGGACTGGCGCTGATTATAAAAAGCGCCGAGATTCTGATTGATTCAACATCAAAAATCGCACGAAAATACGGTGTGTCAACCTTTGTTATCGGCATAACCGTCGTTGCCTTCGGCACGAGTGCTCCTGAGTTTGTTGTGGGACTGATGTCCGCCATAAACGGAACTAACCAGCTTTCATTAGGTAATATTGTCGGCAGCTCATATGCGAACACAGCGCTCATTATGGGCATTTGCGCAACGCTGCTGCCGCTTACGGTAAAGGATACTGTTATCAAACGGGAAATCCCCATGCTGATACTGACACAAGCTGTACTTACGGTTATGGTGCTTTGGGACGGCGTGCTGTCACGGTTTGAAGGAATTATTCTGCTCTTGGGGTTTGCCGGTTTCATTGCCTATGTTATCATAAATTCAAAAAAACCCATGCCCGTTTCCATTGACCCTGAGGGTGATATGGACACTGACGGTGACGGAAACATGGTGACGGAAGCTAAGGAAAGCAGTATGCTGAAGCTGTGGATATTCAGCGCTGTTTCTTTAGCCGGTTTGTTTGTGGGCGGTAAGCTGGCGGTGGACAGCAGCACGAAAATCGCCGCCAATTTCGGACTGAGTGAAACAATCATTGGTATTACCGTTGTTGCCATCGCAACAACCCTGCCGGAGATGATTACCAGCATTATGGCGATAAGAAAAAAAGAGCCGGATATTGTCATCGGCAACTGTGTCGGCAGCAATCTTTTCAACATTCTTCTGGTGCTCGGATTATCCTCGTCGGTCAACCCCATATCGGTTCAGGGAAACATGACCCTTGATCTGCTGCTGATGGTGTTATTGACGGCGGCGGTTTTTGTTGTCACACTAATCAAAAAGCGGGTTTCGCGACCGGCAGGAATTATCCTTATAACGAGCTACATAGCCTATTTGTCATTCAAGGTGGTATTTATGCTTGTGTAAGATTCAATATTAACGAAACTGTATTGTATGAGGAGGAAAACCATGAATGTTATTGACATTCAAAATCTCACCCGCGATTATGGCGGCGGCAAGGGCGTATTTGATGTTTCTTTTTCTGTCGGTCAGGGGGAAGCGTTCGGCTTTTTAGGCCCAAACGGCGCGGGCAAAACCACTGCTATTCGCCACCTGATGGGCTTTTTACAGCCAAAGTCAGGACAGTGCTCCATTGGAGGGCTTGATTGTTGGCGGGACAGCGCAAAAATCCAAAAGTCTTTAGGGTACATTCCCGGTGAAATCAGCTTTTTTGACGATATGACAGGGACGGCGTTTCTAAAATTCGCAGCGAAATACCGAGGTATGAACGGTTTCGGACGCACAGAGGAACTGCTCAAGCGTTTTGAGCTTGACCCTAAGGGTAAAATCAAAAAGATGAGCAAGGGCATGAAGCAAAAGGTCGGCATTGTTACAGCCTTCATGCACAACCCTGATATTCTCATTCTCGATGAGCCGACAAGCGGACTTGACCCGCTTATGCAAAACCGTTTTATTGAGCTTATCGGCGAAGAAAAGGAAAAAGGCAAGACCATTCTCATGTCCAGCCATATGTTTGAGGAAGTGGAGCGCACCTGTCACCGCGTAGGCATCATTCGCACAGGCAAACTGGTTGCGGTGGATTCGGTTGAAGCGTTACGAAAACGGCATGTTCGCCCGTACACAGTAACATTGGATACGCCGGAGCTTGCTGAAAATTTCGCAAAGGATTTCGGCGGCACACGCGACGGACTTAAGGTTACGGTAAGCACAAAGCAAAGCCTTGAGGAAATCTTTATGCATTATTACGGGGGTGAGCATACTGTTTAATTTGACTCTCTTCAAGCGTGAAATGAAAGGCAGCACAAAGCTGCTGGTCATTTTCGACGCTATTATGACGCTGTATATTTCCATGATTATCAGTATGTATGACCCTGAACTGATGAAATCGCTTGACGAGTGGGTGGACATCATGCCCGGCATAATGTCCGCCGTGGGTATGAAGGCCGGCGCTGCAAATCTGCTTGGATTTATGTCCTCATATCTTTACGGATTCATTTTGATTATATGCCCGATGGCATTTACCATTTTAAGAGCGAATGGGCTTATCGCCCGTTATACCGACAAGGGCTCAATGGTAACACTGCTTGCCGCGCCGATTAAGCGCCGGACGGTGGCATTCACACAGATGAAGGTGCTTGCCGGCGGAATTTTTGCGTTGTTGATTTATGCGACTGTTTTGGAAATTGTTTGTGCTGCGGCAGGGTTTCCGGGAGAACTGGATATAAAAAAAATGATACTGCTCAACATCGGGCTTTTGAGCTTGCATCTGTTTATCGGCGGGGTTTCCTTTTTGTTCTCCTGCCTGTTTTCTGACGCGAAATACAGCGTCGGGTTCGGAGCGGGCATTCCGGCGCTGATGTTTATTTTGCAAATGCTTGCAAACACAGGCGGCAATGCGGAAAAATTCAAATATGCCACCTTTTTCACACTCTTCAATCCCGATAGCTTACTTGCGTGTGAAAGCGGCGCGATTGTCGGGATAGCCGTATTATTCGCAGGGGCGATTTTGCTGTTCTTAACGGGTATTTGGACGTTTTCCAAAAAGGATTTGCATATATAAAAGCGCGGCACAATATTTTCAAAAAACGAATCTCCCGGAGGAAATAAAAGTTCTTCCGGGAGATTTATTGTGTTCAAATACGGCAAATCAGTTTGCCGGGTTTTATTATTCGTACTTTTTATTATTACACCATCCCGTTTTGAAAAACGGAGGTGGGGATATTTTCAAATTCTAAAAACGGTCATTTACCGGGGCAAAACGAGGTTGAAGAAAAAACGAATCAATCCATATCAGTAAAAAAAGTTGTTTGCCCCTGCCGTTTCCGGAAACGGGGAGTATGACCGAAAACGGAACTGATATCGTAGAAAAAAGAGGAGTTTTGTGCTTGAAATATCAGAAATGTCGATGTATTTATTTTCGCGAATTTTTATGCTATAATTAAAAGCGATAGAGTTTAAATATTTTTCAGATATATGGCGAAGGAGACCACGGCATGGAGGATACCGCTATTTTGGTGAAGCGGTTTGATGACTGATAAAACAAAACTTGCAAGAAGGTGACATTTTGAAAAAAGATAAAAACAACAAGAAATTTTGGGATCGAAACGCTTCCCTTTATGACGCTTCGCGGCGCAGCGAAAAGATCGCTTATGATAATATGATTGACCGCACCCGCTCGCTGCTTACCCCTGACATGAAGGTGCTGGAATTAGCAACGGCAACGGGAATTATTGCGCTGCGGGTTGCCGATTGCTGCGAACATATTGAAGCAACCGACTTTTCGGCGGAAATGATTAAGGTGGCGAACAGCAAAGAAAAACCCGAAAATGTCAGCTTTTCGGTTGCCGATGCCACCGATTTAAAATATAAGGATGGTCAATTTGACGCTGTAATCATCGCCAACGCCTTGCATATCATGCCAAATCCCGAAAAGGCTCTTGCGAATATTCGGCGTGTGCTTAAAGACGACGGGTTGCTGATTGCGCCGACCTATATGCGAAGCAAGCGGTTCAGCGAGAAGCTCAAAATGTTTATCGGGATGCTCATCGGCTTTAAAACATATTCAAAATGGACAGAAAAGGAATATCTCGATTTTCTTGAGAAAAACGGCTGGAGTGTGCAAAGCTGCGAGGTG
>JGI994J12354_10003152_pt1 | contig 15596 bp, 18 predicted proteins | sample IntmicLarv3ML3BL_FD_12354 | JGI IMG/M metagenome (IMG submission 12354)
GAAAGTTTCCTGACTTCATCCTGAGCAATTCCTGCCATAATGGTTAAGCGCAGCTCCGAATCCTCGTCAAGGGTGTTTATATTGTCATTTTGAAACAATACAGCCACGCCATAGGATAACAGCTTTCTCGTAAACTCAATACTATCAAGGGTATTTCTTGCGAAACGGGTAATTTCCTTTGTTATGATAAAATCGAATTTTCCGGCTTTAGCATCTGCAATCATCTTATGGAAGTTATCACGCTTTTTCGTTGTGATTGCGCTTAAACCCTCATCAACATAGCCATCAACAAAAATCCAGTTTTTATTCTGCCTAATGAGATTATCATAATAAAGCTGCTGATTGTTTAAGCTGTTAAGCTGCTCGTCTTTCTCGCTGGAAACTCTGGCGTAATAAGCCACTCGCAGGGGTATTTCATAAATGTTTTTAGTTTTCAAAGTTCGCCTTATTTCATGTATATCCATTAAAATCACCTTTCCTTATGTTGGTGGGCATTAAGGAAAAGGCGGCAGTTAATTACTACCTAAGTATATAATCAAATGCCGCCATTTTCAACTACTATTCAGTTACTATGCTTTTGCACTGATTTCAGCTTTCAGGGCATCCTTCGTAGTTTCATCAATTAAACCGTTGGCAAAAGCTGTTTCGTTTAACGAGAGCAGTAGGATTTTGTCAAAATGGTTTGTTTGAGATTTGTTTTGGTTTTCCATAATGCACCGCCTTAATTGTAACCTTTACATAGTTTCCCATTTAAAAGTAGTATTTATTCTTGTTTATTAACTTGAATTTTGGTAAGTTTTGGCAGAGGCATATCATCAAATACAGAATTATCATCGAACCAATACCCTTGAAAAACTACTCCGTTATGGGTTATGAATCTGCCTAGAGCATCTTTTGGTATCTGGTCTGCCGCAGTCGTATCATCTAAAATGATCTGCGATAAGACATTGTCGGCTCTGCCGCAGATACGGTAATTGAAGTTAGATTTCATTTGCCCTGATATTACATTCGCATCAGGTCTTTGTGTTGCAAAAATCAAGTGGATGCCTAATGCTCTGCCTAGCCTTGCTATGGTAGCCAGTTTACCTTCTATAGCCAGCACCATTTCTTTTTTGCTTTTGTCCAAGCCTGTTTTGTCCAAGAGTTCCGCTACTTCATCGCAAGCTAGTACATATCGTGGCAGTATCTTTGCGGTGTTCTTATTGTATTCGCTAATATTTGCATAGCCTGTTGAGGCTAAAAGTGCTTTACGGTTATGTAATTCATCCAGTAAAAAGTCTAACAAGTCTAGCAATTCGGCTTCCTCAGTCACTATCCGACAATATTTATGCCAGACAGGAGGGAAGTCAATTCCGCCTTTAAAGTCCGCTATAAATACGGTTGCACCTTTTTTTACACATTGCATAATTAAGGATTTAAGCAGCACGCTTTTGCCACTGCCTGTTGCACCGCCTAAGAGAACATGAGGTATAATAGCCAAGTTTACTGTTTCTTTCCCAAGTAATCCCTTGCCTAAGCTCAGTTCAAAATCATTGTCTCTTAAATATTCATTTTTCAGTCGATAATTTCAGGAAGCGCACCCTTTACAGGTACCGTATGAAGCAAAATGCGAGTCTTGTTTCTTCCCTCTACTGCCGCTATGAGATATATATTCAAGGCAGATTCTATTTTTGACTTTCTATCTTGCCATTCATTTAAAGGTATGCCATTCGCTATGAACTCTAGGATAACCACTTTTTTGTGGATATTACTTCTATATCTTGAAATCAACAAAGGTGATTCGCCGGCGTGGTTAACTAATCCGGCTTTCCAAAGGTTATCCTTTGCTGATTTTGCGCCCCAAGGTGTTCCTAAAATGACCAAAGTAAATATTAGCCCCACGACCATACAAAGTATGATTGCAAATTCGGTTAAATCTTCTATTAAGGCAGCAAAGAATATAGTTTCAGGAGGCGGGAAGATACCGCCTCTATTAGTCCAAACGTAGCCTGCCGATGTAATATAAAGAAGTAATACGGTGAATCTTTTCCAGTCACTGAATGCCAAGCGGCATCCGGTTACAAAACGCATAATTAAATATTTTCGATTTGTATTCAGCTCAAGAGCTGATTTATCAGTTTTTAACATGATTTTTACCTCCATTTTTGTGGTTGATAGATTCGGTTATTGAGCCGTCAGCATGATATTCAATAACTGTGTTGATTCTTCTGAGAAACGCCCGCCATGTTTCAGGGCGGTTAAACTGAGTATCCTTGTACTGCATGTGTAAAGGTATATTAGAAGTAATATAAACTTTTGTGAAACATGCTACTTTGTCAGCATACCTAGCCGGTAACATAAGGGGATAAATATCCAAATAGTTGAGCATTTCCTCAATTGGAATCTGAGAATTAAACTCTTCAAATACCAATACATCCTGGCCTGAATAAGCATCGAATGTTACGCCTCGGCCAACTCTAAAATTGGTAATTCGACAAATATCGCGCCCATTATGTTTTTGATAGATGCCCCTTGTTTTGCCAGTACCTGTTGCGCCGTAAACATAACAAACTTCAATGCTGCGATTTTCTGTGGCATATCGCTCAGATAAAATTGCTTGGCGTAGCGCATCAATATCTTTGATACGAAATGCCATATGTGGTGCATTATCAACAATTTCGATAGTAGTTTTGCCTTCGCGGACATCTTCTATCAATTGAAACATCTGCGGGTTTTTCTCTGCTTTTTCAGGTGGAATATTGCCATATTCGTAAAAGCTACCAGCAACAGAAGTCTCTGCTTTGTCAGTATCTATCCACTTCCCGCACTTCATTATATAATCGCGATTTTGAACTGCGCTGCCATCAACCCGGTCAATATGGGCAGTCGGAAAGCGATTCTTAACTGTGGAAAAACGTGCAGCTGATTTTAACTGTAGGAATATGTGAGTATGAGGTGTTCCATTTTTGCCTACTTCGTCAGCTAAGCAAAAGTAAACTACCGAAAAACGCATTAATATTTCTATGATAGTATCGCGATCTAAACCGCACTCTTGCGGATTATTTATTGTTATTAACCATTTGCGCGACTGTGAGTTTGAGTGCATTGAATTACCTCCATTAATAAACTAATTAATATAGATATGCGACATGCGACATTCATGCCATAAGGGGTAATACTGACCTTATGGCAACCGACATCGGGGGAGGCTTCTTAAGGAAGCCTCTTAACCCCAAGATGACGGCTGTCTGTACGCTACGCCTTGTCCTTAATCTGGTTAACAAGTGTTATCCCTTTGGCCTTAGCTCCAACTTGGTAGTCGCCGTTATACCAAAAAATGAACAGTTCCAAGTCAGTGAATGTTACTTCTACATAGCCATTGGGAGTTTCCAGTTGTTGCTGGCCTTCGACTTTGACACCAATCTTCTCCAGATTGCGCTCTGGCAATGCAATCATGTACCTATAAGCTGAGATATTGTCTGTCCTGCGACCGTTCTCGTACACATAAACTGGCAAAACTTCCACAAGCCAATATTTACTGCCAATGCTTTTTAAGTCAACTTTCAAATCTGTTATCTTCATATTTAATTCCTCCAGAATTCTAAGCACCATCCGGCCGGACTGATGCTTGTGTTTAACCGGTTATAATTTAATTTTATCAAACAATTAGCCTGTGATGGTTTCGCAGGGGAAACTCAGGACAAAAAAATATCACCGTGTATTAAACACGGTGATTAGTAGGAGCTATTCCGTCGTATTTCCTATTAAAGGAAGTCCATTATCATATAAAACTTCATTGCACTCGGATAAGTCATATTCTTCCTCTAAGAATTCATTCCAATACCCAAGTTCGGGCATAGCAACAAGAAGCATTTCGTCTCTTTCCCCCGGAGTTAACCTTAACGCAATAGATAATGGCATTAGCGTACCTACATTTTTAGTATAATAAGTTGACCCCTTGTCATTTGAATTTCGGTAAATGCGGCTAATTGTAGTTTTGGGTAGTCCACTATGTTTAACTAAATCAGATTGCTTTATTCCCTTTATTTTCATGTGGTATTTCACAAAATCTGAAATATTATAAAAATTATTTTCATTATTTTTATTGGTCTTAGGTTGAAAAGAGAAATCAGTTCTCAATCAATGCCTCAAATTATTAACCCAAATTTTAATGGATTCTACAACCAGAGGTAGCGAAGTAAATATTAGATTTACAAATGTTTTGATATTCAAAATAGAAAATATTAAACATATGCACCACCCCCTGTAGATTAAAAAACACACACCAAAGATATAAAACCTCTGGTGTAGAACCCGACATAAGTACACAAAAAGCATGGTCTATATAGACCATGCTTCACAATTCTAGGCTTTTAACAAAAAGTCTGTTATCATTTTAATAGGTTTAAAAGGGCATAAACATCCCTAAAGTGTATTTACTACGAGAAATCATATCTCGCGATTGTGCCTAGGCATAGCAATGCTAGGCGAATCTTTTCTAATAGGGGCATCTTTTCCCCACGACCTCTGTCAATATCCACTCGTAGTCCGATAATTTCCTGCAAACCCTCGGCAGTAGACAAGGAAAGCATTTCTAGTAGTATCCGAACGCCCATTCGACAAAACGGCGTAGCCATGTCGGATTGCTTAGTTCCGACATGAGGACATAACCTCAGCACCCTCGAACACCTGCCGTCACAGATTCAAGGCCTCCTCTTTATTTTGGGTTTGAAAACGGAACCCGCAGCTGCTATACAGTTCACAAGCTGCCGATATTTCGTGGAAATGCAGGCTGCTCGGCTAATATGAAGTCAGTTAGTCCTGCAAAAATGTAAGGAGGGTATGATTATTGCCGTTCATACCTGTCCACAGCCTTACCATGAATAGTATAACATGAATTCAGAAACAATTGGATTATATTTCGGATTTGTCGTTCGTATGTAACGCTATTGTAACATTGGGGCAATTAATGTACTATGTTGCATTAGTATGAAAGAATAATTGCATTAATATGATAATCTATAGGCTTGGTTTTGTATATGATTCTCCGTTGCTCTTCTAATTCATTCCAACAGAAATAACGCCATTCACCGCATCCCAGTCAACGCTAAAACCGATAATATCACCAATATCTCTGAGCTTGAAATAATTATCCCTGCCGATATTGTAGGCTGTGATTATAATTTCATTTCCATCTATCAGAACTTTTGAAGTGGTAGGGGTTGCTGTTTTATTGCGCCTGTGCCAAGAAAAAGACTAAACTTTTTCTGAATTTTTATTTAAACAAACTTTCATGATTATATAAAAATAAAAAAGCGTTTTTTCCAAAGGCTCTTTATTTAATCAGTTTATTCTAATTGTATGAAATATGGGAAGCTAGTGAAAAACTTATATGCTCCACATTATGCGTAGGCTGTATGTGAATTTATCGTCAATTTCTCATCTCATATATTTTTTGCAGTACAGCAATATCTGATTTAATCTCTTCAGGAGTTTTGGCCATATTTTGCCAATTAAATTTGTTTATAAGCCTATAACCAAAGTGCATGATAATACGTTCGTAAATATATATGTTTTCTTTTTGAGGAACGCCTGAACATTCCGAAAATCCCCTCAAATAAGCAGGAACACATTTATGATAATGTTCAACCATATGCTCAGTATCGTCTGAATCCGCAATCAGGTTTACTATATCTTCACCCAAGTAACACCAGCCTGCACTGTCCCAGTCAATAGCAATAATTTTATCATTTGCATAAAATATATTAGGCGGAAAGAAATCTCCATGACGTAATACGATTGGCAACTTTTCGATTTCCCCCCATACTCTATCTGATTTTTCGTCCATATCAATAATCATTTTGCGTAGATGTAACGGAATTTTGCAGTTATCCTTGCGAATGTAATTGTATAATTCTTTCTTCGAACAGTTATAACGGTAAAAATTTCTCATATTATCTGCCCCGCACAAATTTTCTATTGTGATAGCAGTTCTTTCAGCATATAACTTTCCATGAAAACGCCCTAATTCTTCTGCGATTTTTTCATACATCCCCATTGTTAAATCAGAACCTGATACACCTTCGATATACTCTAACCATAATTTAATTTCTTCATCATTTTTCTCGGCATGGTAGCATTGCGGCCAACGAAAAGAATTGGTGAAAATCTTGTCCAAATCCGAAACATAAAGGTCATACTCCCTACACCAAGAATTTGGATCACCAGGACGTTCCCACCTTTTTTGTGTTTTTACAACAGCCCTAAACGGCTTATTTTCATAAGTACCAATCACAAGTTCTACATGACCAACAGCCCCTTGAGTGAGCTTTACAATTTGATAACCTTCATCAATTTTAGAAATATCCAACTTATCTTTCCTCGCTCATCATAATTTTTTCTATTTATGCAAACATAATCATACTTGCGGCTATATAAACAATGTGTTGCTTACAGTTATTTGGATTTGATTGTTATTATAGCCATTTGGCATATTTAAATTATACTATAAAAATTAACTATAAACAATTATTAACTCCATTTGTTAATAGCTGCTCCGCTACTGCCCTATATAAACTTTCATCCACATTTATCAACTCAAATTTTAAAGCGTTAAGAAAATTTTCAACAATATCTGTATCTGTCTTTATGATTTTCTTTTCTTCCATCATTACTTCATTATAAAATTCTTCAATAGATGAAAAATAATAATATAAACTGCTACGACCAATTCCACACACTTCACTTATTACTTTCATTGTGACAGAAGAATATCCTTTTTCAATAAATGCTTTTTTAGAGCATTTCAATATTTCTTGTCTTTTTATAATTGCTCTTTTATACATAATAAGTCTCCTACTTATGTAACAGAAAGAAAACAAAAAGACAATCTCGCATAGAAATCGCCTTTCCATCACATTTGTAATTAATCTGCCGCCTTTATCATTTATCCCACCATTACAGAATATGTATACTCAATTTTTTCGGCATATGAGCCGTCTCGCTTCTTCCAACGCATGAATTCAGTCGGTGGCCGTTCAGCCACTACGATTTTAACCATATAACCGCCTACATAGCCGTTTTGGGCGGAAGTTAAATCGCCGTTATATCCTTGCTTCAATGGTACGCCGATTTCGTTTGCTACTTCATATTTCATTTGATCCATAGCAGCTTTTGCTTCTGGAACACTTGGATGCTTTGACATCTCATATCACCTCCTCGATATTATTATTGCTTCTGCGGAGGTTAATATGCTGGCAAAAAACGTATCAATTTTACTTTATTAAATTTCAAATTAAACTTGCGCATTTTAATACTTTTGGTTGATATACATATCTGCTTTTGATACTTTTACTCCTTCAAGAAAAGCACCTTCGCTGATTAACCTGTTGAGAATGCCTTCATTCATGGAATGGAGAATCATATTTTCTTCAATCAAGTCAATTTCAAACAAACGGCCTTTTAAAAATTTGCTTCTTACTTTAATGAAATAACTCTCAATACCAGAAAAGTCCATTATCTCAAGAGCCTTTAGCGTTGCTGCATCCTTCTTTAGATAATAATAATCAGCTTCTCTTATATACTGGTCTTTAAGTTTAGGGCTATCACAAGAAGATGCCATCATTTTGGCATCCTTAGCATGGGCATTATAAAACTGGTAATTAAATAAACATTTATCAACATTATCCAAATGCTGAAAAGGCTCCCGCCTGAGGGCTAAAACAGCATCAAAATTTTTCTCCAAATATTCGCTTTTAGTCATATCGCCCATTATATACTGGTCTATGAGGCTTTGCCTGTATGCAAAATATTTCTGTATTTTATTCATGCTCAACATCCTAAATATTGCCTTTGAATTATATAGCTTAAATATATATAATAATAACATAGTTTTAGTTTTTCTTGAAGAATAATTTATTGGAGGAATAAACTTTGTCACAATTTGAGTATGAAAACACACAACACAGCTATCTGGAGTATTATACTTCCCACATTAAGCCGTTAATAAACAAATTGGATATATCAATAAAATGCAAAGACCGCCTTCGCAACAAAGATTTAGCCCAAATGCTGAATTTAAGCGAAACTGAAATTGAACAAATTCGGACTTCCCAAAATATAAAATATATTAATCAAAAGTCTATCATGAAAATACTGGAAAGCGGAAACAGCAGCATATGCCGCCTTTTCCAAAGAGAAATGGAAATAGGCTCCCCTTTTACATATACAATTGAGCAGCTGGCTTACATATATGATTTAGATGAAGATAAATTGACAGATGTATGCTCTTTACTTAACATAAGAGAAATAACATGGCAGAATATGCCTGAAGTTTTCAGCGCAATGCCATATAATTAGGAGATGAAAAATATGTTTGAAGAAGATGTTCTTATCGGCCGAACTAAAAAAGATTTATTGATTAAAAATTAAGGAATCATCTTCACAACAAGAGCCGCGGCCTTAATTATTAAAAACAACCATCTGCTTGCCATAAAGAATTCAAATTCGGATTATTATTATACTGTAGGCGGCGGCATTGAAATAAATGAAACTTCGCAAGAAGCCGTAATTCGCGAGGTATTTGAAGAAACAGGCCGTACACTTGAAGTAGATAAATTAGCTTTTGTTGAAGAAAGATTTTGCGAAATCGACAAGCAAAAGTATCACACAATAAGTTTCTTTTATTTAATGAAAAATAGCACCGGCTTAGATATTTTAGAAGGCGCAAGTACAGACCACAAAAATGAAACTCTCCACTGGCTTCCTCTAAACAATCTATACGGTATTAAATTTGTATATAGTTTTTTGAAAACAAAAAACTTGAATAATCTTTCAACCGCAGAACATATTATTTCAAGAGAATAGCTAATATGCTCAAATTCTCTTAATGTAACAAATTACACACTTTTGTCGATTAGCTTGAATTGCATACATATTTAATGTATAATAATTATGCTCTTATTTACGGGGATGTACTGGTTTCGACGGGGGCCCCGAGTCTAAGGATAGCCATCCGCAGCGGGAACTGCGATAAAAGCCCACCAAAAAATTAATCGACAACGATAATTTAGTTTTAGCAGCCGCTTAAGGCCGCTCGTCAGCTCTATGTCTTCTGCCGCATAGAAACCTGGCGCCGACTAGGCAGAGAACTTTTGCATGTATGCTTTGCCATGTAAAAAGAACCCATTAAGCTACCAAACCATAGAGCTTGTCAGTTTGCTCTACGGAGAGGGAATCCCCGATAACTGACTGTGATGGGAGAAGTCTTTAGGATCAGGTTTTCGGACAGGGGTTCGATTCCCCTCATCTCCATTGGTTTTCCAAACAAAAAAGCCTTGATATTTAGCCACTAGTCGGCTGTGTCAAGGCTTTTTTATTTGTTTGCAAGTACCCTTCGGGGACTATTTGGGGACTGTCGCGGGGACTTTTATTGAAACTTACACATCAGTAGCATATCTTTTATAGAAATTTTTCAGCTTATTCGCATCTTGTTTTTCCCTTGAATTAATCAGATGCGAATATGTGTTAATCGTTACATTTTTATCCGCATGACCTAAACGCCCACTTAAAGTTACTATATCTGTTCCTTCCGATATTAACAGGCTGGCATTTGTATGCCTCAAAGCATGAAAGGTTATCTTGGGCAAATTGTACTTCTCAACTACCTTCATAAAATAATGGTATGGCCTATGTGGATGGATTGGCATCCCATCTTCATGCACAAATACAAAATCAGTATCAGTCCACAGATTGCCACATTTTAATTTATTCTCGTTATATTCTACCCGGTAGCTTCTTAGCAATTTCATAACAGTATCAGATATTGAGATTATATGTACACCGCTATCGGTTTTTGGCTCCTTGGTAATTATTCCATATCTGTGAACATACTGTCTCTGCTGCTCAATGGTAATTGTGCTATTCTCAAAATTGATATTTCTCCACTCTAAGCCGGTTGTCTCTCCTGCTCGCAGTCCGGCATAAATTGTTAAGAAGATTAATGTCTTATATTTGAACGGCTCATTGTCTATTGCTTTGAATAATTCCAATACCTGTATATCATCATAATAAAAGGGCTTTTTCTTTTCCACTTTCGGAGAGTCCACTCTTAAAGTAGGATTATATGTTATTATCCCCCACCTTACCGCTGTGGAGAATATTGAGGACAATAAATCGTGACGTCGTTATATGAATTAATTAATCGCGCATCTACTTTATGCCAAATACCTATGCCGCCAGCGCGAAATGAGCCGCGAGGCTCAACCGCAATAGTTCTTTCAACCATGTAACGCTTACCGGAAACAGAAAAATAAACCAGTTAGTATTCTTCATTTGGAAAAACATCCATTGTTAAAGAAAGCAGTGTTGATATAAAAGAAAATGAAACAGCACAGCAACTGCCAAAGCATGATAATAAAAGTATATTTCGTCGAATATTTTTAAAGTTCAAGTCCGTTCTCTCGAAAATCGTTAAGTCGGAAGTATTAAGCGTCGTATTTGTTGGCGTAGCTAATGGAGCCGATAACATTGGTGCTTATATTCCATTATTTACCAGATATTCAAGCCGACAATTTCTGTTGACTATCTCCATATTTACTATCATGATGGCATTGTGGTGTTTTCTTTGTGAACAGATTACCAGTTTCCCCAAAATTAGAAACACTATACAGAGATATAAACATATTGCCGTACCAATTATTTTTATCGGCCTTGGCATTTATATTATAATAAAAAGATTCATATAACACTGTCTGGGATATGGTTCAATTTGTATGACTGAAATAATAGCGTTTACTTTTTTAAAACATCTTTAAAATTAAATAATTTCAAATTATGATTTCGCAAAGCCCTAAGATAATAATACTTACGGCGGCTATAGGCTCGGCATATTTTTGTATGAAACTTGGCATTAGCTTATTACCCAATAAAGTGCCGATGAATATAAAAATGATGCTTATGAAAAAAGAGCAAATTGACGCAAGCCAGATAGGTAGTCCTGTTATACTCGCACCAATACCAAGTCCGACATTATTTGCGGAAAGAGCGATACCGAGCGAGACCGCTTCAATAAAGTCAAGTTGTTTGTTACTGTTTTTATCATATTTTTCTGAATTTTTCAGCGGCCATAGTCCATCTTTTTCAGAGGGATATTTTTTTGATTGAATATATTTTGTAAGACTTGCTATGCCTATTGCAATAATAATTACACCGCCAAAAATGTTTGAAATTGCAATAGGGAAATAATTGGCAGTGGCTTTCCCTAAAGACATAGATAAAAAAGTACCGGTAAGAGAAATGAAGGCAATTATTAAATTTGCTAATATTGAAATATGGATTTTTTTAATGCCGTAAGAAATGCCAATAACTAAATTATCCAAATTTGCGGCTACAGCAAAAAGCAAAACCGAAATAATTATCATACAGTCAAACACCCTCGTTCTTTTTAGTGCTTTTGACTTATATTATGCTATGTGAGGCTGTAGTGACACAGCTTTGCTTTTGAACATACAGCAAGCCACGCCTTGTTTTAAACTAATAGCGCAGCTTATTATAACCAATTAAAAAACCGCCTGCACAGGTAAATTCACTGTACTGGCGGTTTAGACAATATTCCCCGTGGGAAGATGGGGTGAATTTAGCAATACCAAATAATTATTATCTGATATTGTTATGCGGGACCTTGAATGCGGAGGAAATCCTCTGCAATATTATCAAATCCCAAATACGTACCTGTGAAGGTGCGCAATGTTACATTTACATACCACACTTTGTCGTTATTGTGCATGAAGCAGTGCAGTATTTCAATTTGTTTTCTTACTGTTCTTTCTTATATTTTCTTTACAGCTTCTAACGCTGGATACTGTATTAAATTAAACCCTGCATTTTAAGAACTACTTCAGCTATTACTGCGGAGCCGATATATGTACCTATGAAGGCCATAAGGGCAACGCATACGATAGCAACACCATTTTTCTTGAAACCGTCTAAATCTTTACCAAGTGATATACCGGCATATGCCAATATAGGTGTACACAATGGAAGAAGACCTATTTTTCCCGCTTCACTAAGGAAAATTTGGTTTCCGGGGATAAATGGTAATCCCATAACGATCGCAACAAGAGAGATATATAATAATGCAGGTGCATTTATTTTTGTTTTCGCCGCTACTAAGTCAGACAAAAGATAACCCAATATGATAGGGAGAAGCAATAAAACAATTGCTGGTATTCCAGCTATCGGAGAAAGCATGTTACCTGCTTTCCAAGTGCTGATAGTATTTCCGATTAAAGCGAAAACGCCTGAAAAAGCTAATACTTTGCAACGTAAAAACCAAATTTCACCATAAGACTGCTGCTTTTCAGTTGTTTTTGGTTGTTCTTCATCAACAGCAGTATATGTTTCTATAATTTCTGCTGTTTGTTTATCAGGATTTTTTGCAGCTCTTCGTTCTTCAGCTTTTGCATAACGCTCTTCACCTTTTAAAACTTTGTATAACCATTTTGTAAGCGGTATGCCAAGGAATAATGACATATATAAACCGTCAACAGATGATAACAAATTGGAAGAAGCGGCATATGCTGTGATCTCCCCAGCCATTTCAGGGAACATATCAACCAGTGGCGCTGCGGATGCAGCCATCATAGATGCTGAGCCTGTACCTGCTGCCATTGCAAGAGAATATGGATGGAATAAGCCGGAGGCTCCTAAAACAGAAGCCATAATGCTAAAGAAAATGGTTCCTAATATAGTACCTGTTATATACGCGCCGAGTACACCTTGCCCCTCTGGAGAGTCCAGGCCGAACATGCTTCCAACCAAAGCGATTGAGCCTTCTCTTGAATTTGAGAAGCCTGCGCCGATGGCCTGCCTGCCCATGCTAAATATAAATACCGCAATCGGCAAAGAGAAGAATATTGTGCCTAAGTTACCAAATTCCTGCAAAACCAATGCAGGGCCGGCATTCAAGATTACTTCAAGGTTCGGACCTATTGTGGAACCGGTTTTTGAAATCAGCCATAATGTAGCAATACTTATGTATGGAGATGCGGTTTCCATCATTTCTCGTGGAATTTTTTTCAATATAGCAAGTACTATACCAAATACCAGAACAAAAAGCATGGGCAATAAAGAGAACGCAATAACCCCTAAATCTACCCGTACGGTGCCGATAAATTCGGCGATTATAACAAAAGTAATACAAAGTGCATGAACCTTCCAGTCGGATAATAGTTTTTTAGCCATATTCTTTTCTCCTTTTAATATAGGGCTATAAATATTCCCTTAGATATTCTTTTTTCTTTGTGGAAAAATGCACAACAAATACTAAAATTAATATCATTGGTTATTCCGGCTCAGAGAGAAAATAGATGTTTCAAAAATTACTTTCTAGCTTTTCCTTTGTTGTCCTTCCTCTCTTAAAGCAACCAACCCGCGAGCAATTAAATCCCTAATCATCTCGGTTTGTGTTTTTGCATAATAGGTTTCTTTTTTCTCTTCATTCAAATTAATTTCCATTTCGTCTGTAATAGAAATGTTAAAGCGTTTCAAATCAGTAGCCACGCTCCCTCCTTCTCTCGGGATAACAACTCAGTAAACGTATTACGTTCAGCGGTGATGTAACAGTTCAGTGAACCACTACATATATTATATTGGTGTAGTGGTTCACTGTCAACAACTTTTTATAACCATTAAATACAACATATGCAATGTCTATTTACATCTTTGGTTCACTGGTGTATAATCGTAAATGAGGAGGAGTGATTTACATGGCAACCAATAAGTCACGGTATACGGTTTCTGTTGATGATGATATGTTTAATGAAATTGAAAATTTTCGTTTTGAAAATCGTTTTCAAACACGATCTGAGGCGACTGTAGAGTTGATTAAATTAGGGCTTGAGCAACTTAGGAAGGAACGTGAAAGCGAAAAAGAATAATCATAGATGATACGACCATTAAAGAAATATTTGTAATGATGCTTCGATGCTTTTTTACAATTGGCAGGCAGTCTCTATGTGCTTTTACTTTATTTCTTCCCTACCAGACAGATTATAAATATATCGCATTTAAAATTTCCGAGTTTGCTTAACTGTGTCTTCTCAAATTAACTATAGATTTTGTTTTTTCGCAAAACAAAAGACTATGTTTTCACATAGTCTTTTGTAATAGTTTTCATCAAGCCTGCTTCAATTCCTTTTTTAGTAATCTGCGGAAGCAAAGATATTATTTTTTGGTATACAACGTCAACCAGTATACGGTTTACAGTAACCCCTCTGCGCAGCAATTCAATCTACGCATGGGCGTTTTTTATTTGTATTGTAGGGTTTGATAAAATGCACTGCATAAAGGCAGGATTATTTATCCGCCAGCCACTTGTAAAGTATAGATGCAACATTTGCGCGGTTTGATGGCGATTGCGGGTTAAAACTTGTGCCTGGTATGTCTTCGAAAATTCCTTGTGCGTTCAACGCAGATACTGCCGCCCTCGCCCAATCGGCTATTTTATCGGCATCCTCAAAAACCTTATTTGTGCCTTGCCTGGAGGCGGGAGTGCTTTCTGTCTGTTGAATCCTATAAATAAACGCCGCCAACTGTTCCTCTGTTACAGGATCATCTGTGCCGAATAGACCGTTGCCGTTGCCGCTTACAACGCCGCTGTAAGCGGCCCATTTAACTGCATTTGTGTACCATTGGCCTTCGGAACATCATCAAAGTGGTTAGCAAGGGCGCTGACATCAGGCTCTCCCGCTTGGCGATAAAGAATAGTTACTATCATTGCCCTTGTAAGCGTTGTGCTTGGACCGAATATAGTGCCTGATGTGCCTACCATCAAACCTTTGAGGGATACATAGCCGACAGCGTCGGCATACCATGCTCCCGACTGAACATCTGTAAAGTGCCCACCGCTTTGAGGTACACTTTGTGAGATTTTGTCCGTCACGGATTGAGGTGTTGCCTTCGGCGGTTTACCTGTAAGAATACCCCCGCCGTTTACGCCCATATATATAAGGCCGTTTTCAGTTTCCATAAATCCCCAAATATGAGGCTTACTCTCGGGTATTTGGCCGCTTGCGAACTTCGTCCATTCAGTGCCGTCATATATGAAAAGGCCATTTTGTGCCGTTACATAAATATTTCCGCTTCCATCCTCCACTAAATTCACATAATTTCTAATACGAATTTCCTCTGCTGGATAGGCTTCAATCTTTTTCCATTCAGCCCTATTATATGACCAAAGCCAGCCGTTTTCCGTAACCGTATAGATATTCCCATCTTTAGCCTTTAGCAATCCTCGCATATTAATATCTTTATCCGAAAGGTAAGCGGTTATATTGGTAAACTTAACTCCATCATACGTCCACATACCTTTACCGACTAATAGCCCTGTATAGCAGGTCATATATAATATTCCATTATCCTCCAGAAGCGCCTGCACGCCCATATCCATGCCGGGAACTCGCGTAATCTTATTGTCGCTGTATTTCCAAAGCCCCCGTTCGCTGCCGATATAAATCGTACCATCCTTACTTTTTATCATAGTATGTATGCTGTCCTTTTTTCCATCCATTTCGCCGCTTATATTTTCCCACGCCCTACCGTTATAGCGCCAAACTCCG
>JGI994J12354_10003153_pt1 | contig 15584 bp, 11 predicted proteins | sample IntmicLarv3ML3BL_FD_12354 | JGI IMG/M metagenome (IMG submission 12354)
TCGTCACTCTTTTTGTGTATTTGCTCCCTTTACTCAGCTCTAATAGCCCGCTATTATTGCTTCATAAAGTAATCAACTACCCGAAAAATAGTTTTGAAAAAAATGTAACAAGCAAAATTTAAACAGTCTCTAAGTATATAAATAAATCCCATTTTATTTATTTGAATTTTTTATTAAAAGTTTAAAGTGATTTATAGTATAGTAAACCTTTTTTATCTAATTATAGATAGTCAATATAAAAACTAATAAAAAACTAAATAATATAAAAAGTTTAAATATTGAATATGTGGCTATTATGTAAATTTATACATTTGAAAAATCTAAATAAAATAATAAAAATTATAAGCTCTAATTTCCGATTTTCATGATATGTTCTTCTAACAATTCTTTAGAAAGAGATTTGTTTTTTAGTCTGCTGCGATAGGTATAAATCGTTGTAATTGAATAACGCAAGAATTCGGCAATTTTAGAACTGTTGTTGATGCCGAGGCGTATCAAAGCATAAATGCGCAATTCGGTGTTCAGCAGTTCACCCGGTTTGACAATTTGTTTTTCATCTTCAGGAAACAATGCGTTAAAATCTTCAATAAAAGTAGGATAGATCCGTAAGAAAGTTTCATCGAAATGAGTATGAAAGTCGCTTAACTCCTGTTCGTTCTTGATGTAATCGGAACAAAGGTCAATAAATTTTCCCAGATAGGCTTCTTTCACTAAATTTGTTTCTGACAATTTCCTGTTTACGCTCTCCAGATCTTTGTTGAGATCGTGCAGTTTACTTTTTGATTGTTGCAGGTCTTCGTTCAATCTTCGTAGTTTGATATTAGTACGGTACAACTCTCTCTGAATCATTGCAATACGTTTCACTTGCAGGTAAACATAAATGACGGCAATAACTAAGAACACCGATAAAATACTGACGAGCACAAGGTAAATTTTGAATTTTATTTGTTGGTTTACAACCTTAGCCTGATAAGCACTGTTAATAATCGGGAAAATGCGAGAAATCTCGTATGTCCGGAAACGTGAATTACAAAATATGGCATCTTCCATTGACGATTGAACACATTTGTAGGCATTATCGATGTCGTCTTCCTGAAACAAAATCAGCGCCAAGGCTTGCGTGGATGTGTTTTCCTTAACAGCATTTTTGATATCGCAGATTGCCGAGATAGCATAATATTTTTTCTGCATCGCAATATCGCCTTCTTTTCTGTAGATATTGGCCAAAATATTTGTCAGGATAGCACGGTCATGGTCTTCAGAATATGAAAACATCAGCAATGAATCTAAAATTTTTTTCGCCTCGGTAGCCATATTTAAATCCATTAATTTTTCAGCTGTCATTATTTGATAAGCTTTTGTTTCAGGCTCCAGAATATTTAATAATGAATCGCGATAAAGTTCGCTTTTCATAAAAAAATCATTATTAGTATTAGATTGACTTTCAGCATAATAGCGATACAGGCGCTTAAAAGCTTCCAGATAATTTATAAGCATGGTTTCCGGAAGTTTGCTTACTTGGTTTCGATCGAGGTTTTCCAAGATATTGACAGATTCGAAAAAATTACCCGTTTGCCAGTACATATAAGCAAGATTCAGGTTTGTCTCGTAGATGTATGATATATTATTCAATTTTTCGGCAATCAGCAGGTTTTGATTCAGATACTTGATTGCAGAGTCCGTTTGATAAGTATAAAATTCATTATAAAGCTGCTGATTGATGGCATAATTTTGATTTTCGGTTATATCAGGAATAATAAACAATTTCTTCACCTCTTGTATGCGTTTTTCTTTTTCTTCCGTAAAATAAGCTTTTCGATCCAAAACAGAGTACAGTTCATGAAGAATAGAATCTATTTCAGTTGTAGCATACAGATTATTCGCAAACAACAACAAAACGATAATAAAGTTTTGTTTCATAGTAAATATTTTTAGTGAATAAAATTTCATGTACAAATATAAAAACATTTTTCATAATATTATAATTTTATTCGTTGGTAAAGGGTGAAAAATAACTACTTTTGCTCCGGCATACAATTTTTTTTAATTTAAATGTTATGTATTTGTATTTCAATCGTTATGATAGTTAGTAATATTTAAATAAACATTATGGGGAGAAGGAGATGTCTTTTTTTGTTGCTTTACTCGTTGTTTTTTTACTCCGGGATTGCGCAAAAAATAGAACTAAAGGGGAGAGTAACAGAGCATTCGACGGGGGAGCCGTTAGTATCTGCATTGCTAAAAGTAAAAAATACCTCAATTAATACATTATCGGATGTTAATGGATATTATACGCTTTTATTCAATAAAGAAGGTGTATATGAAGTTACGGTATCATACATTGGTTTTAGCGATGAAATTGTCAAAGTGGAAATGATTGAGAACAAAACATTAAATTTTGAGTTGAAAAATAATGTGTTATTGGATGAGGTTCTTGTAACATCTACTGCTCCCGACGAGAGGTTGAAAACACTGAGTATGGGTGTGGAAAAACTCTCTGCAATAGAAATAAAGCAAATGCCGGCACTTATGGGAGAGGTTGATATTATTAAAGCTATACAGCTTTTGCCCGGTGTTCAGACAGCCTCGGAAGGCGGATCAGGCTTTAGCGTACGTGGCGGTTCGCCTGACCAAAATCTTATTCTTATAGATAATACAACGGTTTACAATGCATCGCACTTACTTGGGTTCTTTTCTGTTTTTAATAATGATGTTCTAAGCGGTCTTGACCTGTATAAAGGAGATATACCGGTGAAGCATGGCGGAAGGCTGGCTTCACTACTTGATGTAAGGACAAAAGACTATCATCCGGAAAAATTTGGAGGGGTTGGCGGAATAGGTCTCATTTCAAGCCGATTGACACTCGAAGGCCCGATAGGCGAAAAGACTTCGTGGCTTGTAGGAGGAAGGCGCAGTTATGCCGATCTGTTCCTGAAATTATCAGCGGAAGAAGCTCTCAGGAAGTCGACAGTTTACTTCTTCGACCTTAACGGCAAAATAACTCATCGTTTTTCTAATAAAGACATTATTGATTTTAACGGCTATTACGGTAAAGATGTTTTTGGCGCCGAACCCGGGGATTTTCGCTATGGCAACGGAGCCGCTTCATTGACATGGAGGCATGTATACTCTGAAACGCTATCTTCAAAATTAAGTTTAAATTACAGTAATTATGATTATGGTCTTGAATCGAAACTCGAAGGGGCACAGTCAACGTGGAATTCGAGTATAAACGATTTTATGTTGCGCCTCGATATGACGCACTCCATCAATGACTTGTGGAATATTACGTACGGCGCTTCAAGTACGCTTCACAAATTTAAACCCGGACATGCTTCAATGCTCGGAATGATAGATTATAAAGTCGATGGCTCGAATGCTTTGGAGAATGGGGTTTACATCTCGAACGAGCAGAAATTTTCCGAAGCTTTCAGTGTTAAGTACGGTATGCGTGTTTCAATATTCCAGAATATGGGTAAAGCAACCGTATATAATTACGATAATGATTTTCTGCCTAAGGATTCGCTCGTTTACGGCTCGGGAAAGATATATAATACTTATACGGCTTTGGAACCGCGTCTCGGTTTTGTTTTGAAACTTGGGGAGTCGTCATCAGTAAAAGGAAATTATGTGCATAACGCTCAGTTTATGCAACTGGCAAATAATTCGGCTTCAGGTTCGCCTCTCGATGTGTGGTTTCCTGCAAGCCCCAATATAAAGCCGCAGGTCGTAGACATGTTTTCGGCAGGTTATTTTCGTAACTTCAGTGATAATATGTATGAGACATCAGTAGAGTTGTATTACAAAAAACACGATAATGTGATAGACTTTGCAGAACATGCAGACCTTATGCTTAACAAACATCTCGAGGCTGAGGTGCGTACAGGAAAAGGCAAAGCTTACGGAGCAGAATTTATGGTGCGTAAAAATAAAGGTGACCTGACAGGCTTCGTCAATTATACTTTATCCCGTTCCGATCGAACGATCCCGGGTGTGAACAAAGGTAAGACATACCTTTCTCCTTATGATAAAACCCATAGTCTCAATGTTGTAGCAAATTATGAATTTTCTAAAAAGGTCTCAATGTCAGCGATATGGATATATGCAACCGGAAACCCGACGACCTACCCTTCAGGGCGTTTTGAGGTTGACGGTGAATATTATCCTATTTTTTCGGGAAGAAACGAATATCGTCGTCCCGACTATCATCGCTTGGACTTATCGTTCACTTATGTGCCCAAGCCTGACTCAAAAAAACGTTGGCGCGGCGAGTGGAATGTATCACTTTACAACGCTTACGGAAAGAAAAACCCATGGATGATAATGTACGATCAGGATGAAGATTCCGGCCGTCCGTTCGCCGAAATGTTTTATCTGTTCGGCGTCGTTCCTTCAATATCGTATAATTTTAAATTCTGATTCGTATGATAATCAAAAATATAAATATAGTATTTGTGAGCATAATTGCGGTTATAATATTTTCGTCGTGTACAGCCCCGATAACTATAAACACACGCAACAGCGAACCGGTCATCGTTATTTACGGTCAGATAACGGACGAATATAAATATCAGTATATAAGAATAACAAGTTCTTCGCCATATTTCGATGAGAAAATGAATCAGGTAATATCGGGAGCATTAGTACAAGTAGAGTCAACCGACGGAGATCTGTTCAGGTTTTATGAAGGAACAGACGGGTATTATTTCAGTGAAAGCCGTTTTGCCGCAACTGTCGGCACAACATATAACCTAACTGTGGAAGTTGATTTTGACAAAGACGGTAAAATTGAAATTTATGAAGCTTCAACGACAATACTTCCTGTTATCCCTGTGGATTCAGTAGATATTAAGCCTATCAATATTATGGGTTATCGTCATTTCTCAATGAATTTTTATATGCAGGACCCGTCGGAAGCAGAAAATTTTTACTTATGTATTTTTTACATAAATGACTCATTGACAAATAATAAGCTGAGTCAGTATTTGTATTCTGATGATCGTATGTTTAACGGTGAATATGTTGACGGAGCCTCTTTTACTTATTTCGAGGACGCAACTGACGAAAAGAACCTCACCTCACCACGTGCCGACGATGAAGATAACTATATGGTAAGCCCCGGAGATATAATACGCCTTCAACTGCTGAATATCGAAAAAGGCTACTATAACTTCATTTCTGAAAGTATTTCCGTAAAATATGGTGAAAACCCATTCTTTGGAGGCCCTCCATCTAACATATCGACAAACATCTCGAACGGAGCTGTCGGCTATTTCACCGGTTTCAGCCTTCAAGAACAAACAACCGTAGTTCCGTAATTTATATTTATAAGATAACTACCTGCGGTAAGTTTATAAGAGGGTGAATTAAAAAAAATTGAACTTTCAATATATGGTTTTGTGGAAAATTTAAACAGTTTCTTAATTCACCCTCTTTTTTATTTATATTTACAACTGTGAATAAGGCATCGGCGACAGGAATATGCTTTTGTTGTCTGTTGCGGTATACTTGTATTCTGGTAGCTTGGACATTCGTTGCCAATCGGGATGAGAACCGAACTGCTTCCATGCTTCAGCTCTTGTAGCCTCATCTTTATACCATGTGAGGTATAACAGTGCCGGCATACGGGGACCTGCCAAGATTTCACCGTATAACACTGAATTAACGCCTACCTTGTCAAAAACGCTTATCTCATCCTTGTTGAACATAGTCACTTTTCGTTGGTTTGCTTCTTCGTTCGGACTGCGATATATACGAATTTCAAATAATGTACGCGAAGGATCGGGTAAACGGTGTGTCGGTATTTTATCGAATGCCTCGCTTAAGTATGTCTCCAATAATGAATAAACAGGAGCAGGAGCTGAAGCGTCAAAAAACTCCTGTGCTTTTTCACGAAATTCCTTATCGTCCCAAATAGTCTTTTTAACTTTATAGTATGTATCTATGTCAGGATATATGAACACAACATGTCGTTGGTCTTTTTCGCCTTCTTTAGGTTTAAACAATTTAAACGCGCCTGCTTTAATTTTTTTACGTCCATATGCAGGGAATAATGTCTTTTCAAAAAATGAATCGAGTTGTTGGCCGTCGCCTGTAAGTGTGTATATACGCCATTCGTATATCTCTTTTGCTGCGGATGCATTATTCGTCGCAGAAGTGTTTGTTGCCTCGGAAGTGTCAGACACTCCGTTCTCTATCTCCGTTTTTCCCATTGCTGATGCAATCCCTGTTGCAGAAGCAACTGACAAAGCACCGGCAAGTTTCATAAAATTACGCCGTTTCATGTTTCATGTGTATTTAAAGTTTATTAATAAATAAGGACGAACAAAGATAAAAAAAATACTTTGATTTATTCTTTTTTTGAAAAAAAAATACCGAACCGCAACTCTCACCGGAAATAATGACTTAGGTCTATTTCTTAAATTATGTGCCACACCGGTAGAGGTGCCGGATTTTAAAAATAACTTGAATTGTCGTAACAATGCGTGCAGACACATTCTTTCGGAAGGCCTATAGCTTTTATCAGGTCTTCCATGGTGTTAAACTTCAATGTTGTGATATTCAATCTTTTTCTGATGCAATCAACCAGATTGTTGTATTGTTCAGTTCCTGTAGTTGCATATTTTTCGATATCTTTTGAGTCATCGCCGTTTTCAAGCTCTTTTATCGTTCTGCGTGCGATGAGTTCGAGGTGAGATTTTGATGCTGAAAATCCTACAAACGGGCATGAGAATAGGATAGGAGGGCAGCAAACCCTCATGTGTGCTTCTTTTGCTCCGAATTTGTATAGTATATTAACATTGTCGCGTAATTGTGTACCGCGAACGATAGAGTCATCACAAAAAATGACGCGTTTGTTTTGCAGCAGTTTTTTGTTTGGTATCAGCTTCATTCTCGCTACGAGGTCTCTTACTTCTTGTTTCGGCGGAGTGAAGCTTCTTGGCCATGTGGGTGTATATTTTACAATAGCTCTGCGATATGGTATACCTTTTCCTTCCGCGTAACCGAGCGCCATTCCTATGCCTGAATCGGGAATGCCGGCAACGTAATCGGCTTCTGTCAGGTCGTTCTTACCCATGTTCAATCCACTTTCATATCGCACAAAATCAACATTTACGCCTTCGTACGTTGATACGGGATAGCCATAGTAGACCCACAGGAATGAGCATATTTGCATTTTGTTGTTAGGTTTTCGCAGTTGCGTCATACTGTCGGCTGTCATAATGACTATTTCTCCCGGCCCTACATCATAATGAAGTTCGAAGTCGAGATTTGGAAATCCGGCCGGTTCGCTTGATGCAGCAAAGGAGTCTTCTTTCTTTCCGATAAGTAACGGCGTCCTCCCGTATTTATCTCGAGCAGCAATTATTCCTTCTTCAGTCAGAATGATCATTGAACAGGAGCCTTTAATTTTGTCAAAAACATTTTCTATACCTTTGACAAAAGACTCCTCTTCGTTTATAAGCAATGCAACTAACTCGGTAGGGTTTGTACTGCCTGAGCTCATTTCCGAGAAGTGAGATCCTTTTTTAAGGAGATATTTCTCAAGATCATCAATGTTATTGATTTTAGCTACTGTCGCAATCGCAAATTTACCCAAGTGTGTATTCATGAAAATTGGCTGCGGATCGGTATCGCTTATTACTCCTATGCCGGAATTGCCTTTGAATTTACCAAGGTCGTTTTCAAAAGTGCTGCGAAAATAAGTATTTTCTATATTATGTATTGAGCGGTAAAATACTCCCTTATCTAATGTTGTCAAACCACCGCGTCGTGTTCCAAGATGTGAATTGTAGTCTGTACCGTAAAAAAGATCATAGATACACGCGCTTTTTGATATTGTGCCGAAAAAACCTCCCATTGATAGTTTATTTTAAATGATTCGCTAATATAAGCGACAGCAAAAATAAAAAAAAACGCGGCTTCCACAAACATTTTTCGTTTTAACTTTTGAACAATTCAAAAAAAATGAATGTAAATATTTGATTTAGATGATTTTTATGATTTACGAAAAGACATGGGTGACAGGCCTGTGTGTTTTTTGAAAAACTTTCCGAATGTCGACTGGTCGGGGAAGTTTAATTTATCTGCCACCTGCTGTACATTAACGCGCGGTCTTTTTAACAACCCTTTCGCTTCTATAATAAGTGCTTCCTGTATCCACCGGCTTGCCGAAAGACCGCTTTGATCTTTAAGTATCGATGATAAATATTGTGTTGTAATGCAAAGTTCATTTGCATAGTATTTAACGTCATGTTGCTTTTTGCAATGCTCGCGCAGTAACATCTGGAAATCGGCAAAGATCTCTTCTTTACGTGACAGCGTGGCTGTTAAATGATACTTCTTTTTGCCGAAAAATAAATTACCCAGATCAAAGAAAAATAATTGAATTGCAAACCTGATTGCCTCCTGATGGAATATATGCGTATGTTGATTCATTCGTGTCCTGATGTAATTCAGGCTTGGGTAAAGTGATTGATATTCATCATTATCAAATTGTGTCAGAGGATGCTTTTTAATTTGCATATAAGACATAACACTTGGTATTTGGTTTGAATACGATTCTAAGTGCAACTTTGAAATGACAAATATCCAGCCTTTTAAATTGTTGTCTCCGTTAATGAAGTTTGATATATGAGAAGGCATAATCATAGCAAGCGAATTCTTTCCGGCTTTATATGATATATAGTCTATTTGTATTTCGATTTCACCATCGGTAATGCCTATCAAAACAAGTGAATCAAAGCGTGTAGGGGTCAATGGGGCGAAACCTCTTAACTCACCAAATGATGTACGGTCGAACTCCATAAAAATAATTTCATCACGAAAGGTATCGTATGATGTTACAACATCCTTTATTGTTTTTTTTGTATCACTTAATAATGTTGACATTTTATGTGTTTTTAATGTTTGTGCCGGCAAATATAATTATATTTTTATATAAGTCTGTATTTTGCCGATTATTTTTTTGTTTTTTTAATATATAATTGATGTATAACATGGATGTATTTCGATTTTGACTAATTATGTAACAGCATGCACCTTTTTGGTTTACTTTATTCGGAATATCTTTGCAGTCGATTATTTTCAATTAACTAAACATTTTCAATTTTCAATTTTCAATTTTCAATTAACTAAGATGCCCTTAAAAAATCATATCACGACAACAGCCACCGGTTTATTTTCCCGTAACGGAATAAAGCGCGTCAGTATGGATGATGTCGCGCGAAAAGCAAATGTATCGAAACGCACCTTATACGAATTTTTCAAAGACAAGGAAGATTTATTGATCGGTGTGCTGGGAAAACTTCGGGAGCCAATGTCAGAGCATATTGAATTGTTGGATAGAAATACAGGTAAAGGTACAGCGCTCGATATCTTGTTGCTGTTTTATGAAAGAATAATGGAACGGCCCGTTTGGTTGTGTGATGAGTTTTTTGATGATATAATTCGTTACCCTAAAGCTTTTAAAGCTTTACTAGACGGTAAACGCAAATTTTTATCTAAAATCATTGAACTTCTGAAACGTGGAGAGAAAGAAAATGTTTTTGTGTCGGATATAAACTATGACATAATATCACTGATGGCACAACAACACTTCAACCGTTCGGGGCCATCGGACATATACTCAAAGTATACACATGAGGAAGTTCATAATACAATATTTTATATTTTTCTTCGTGGTATATGTACTGATACCGGGAGAGATATTTTGGAAAGTTTTATACTAAAAATGAAATATAAAAAAGAATTTGAATACAGTAATTTATAAAATATTACTTTTGTGGTAGAAAATACAATTGAAATGAACCGGGCCGGACCGGCAGGCAGCCGGTCTATACTTTTAAAACTATATATTAATGTATTACAAGAATCAATGCAAATCAACAGTATTACAATTAAAACAGTCAATGACTAAACAATAAACTATATACATATTATAAAAAGATGATGACGTTAATGAGTAAAAAGATGAAATGGATGGCGGGCGCCTTGTTATGCGCTCTTATTATCATTCCTGTAAAAGCGCAAGAACAATCCAGAGTATCGGTTGGTAATGTATTGCAAATCAATCTGGAGCAGGCGATAAAAATTGCATTATCGGATAATCCGACAATTATTGTTGCCGGAAAGGAGATTGAATTAAAGAAAGCTGCATATCAGGAAGCGCGTTCCGGACTTTTGCCGTCGGCGGAATTGAGTGGAGCTTACTCCCGGGCATTGCTAAAACAGACAATGGTAATGGATTTTAATGGTGAACCCATGGTAATAAAGATGGGTACGGACAATACTTATAACGGCGGACTGACGGTAAGCCTTCCTCTTTTTGCTCCGGCATTGTACCACAGTATAAACCTGACAGAGACGGATATAGAGCTTGCTGTAGAGAAATCGCGTGCTTCAAAAATAGATATGGTTAATCAGGTGACAAAATCATATTACCAGTTGCTTTTAGTACAGGACAGCTATGATGTACTTCAGAAAAGTTTTGCTCAGGCTGAGGCTAACTTCAATGTAGTAAATGAGATGTATAAATTAGGCAGTGTCAGCGAATATGATAAAATACGCGCTGATGTTCAGGTACGCAGCCTAAAACCTAATGTTGTTTCGGCAGGTAACGGGGTAAACTTAGCCAAGCTGCAGTTGAAAGTTCTGATGGGGCTTAATGAGGATACGGAGATTGAAATAGAAGGCAATCTAAAAGATTATGAAAAAGAATTGTATGAACGCAATATGAGCGCAGGCTCTCTGAGCCTTGCAAATAATAGCGATTTGAAACAATTGGATTTCAATGCCGACTTACTTGAGAAAAGCCTTAAAATACAAAAGGCGAATTTTCTGCCGACAGTAGGAGCAGCATATAATTATGCGTTCACTTCTCTTAATAATGATTTCAAAATAGGGCATTATAGATGGTATCCTTATTCTACATTAAACTTGAGTGTTTCGATACCGTTGTTCAAGGCATCAAATTATCCGAAAATGCGCCAGTCGAAAATAATGATAGAGCAATTGAAAGATACACGCGTAAATGTAGAGAGAATGTTATACATGCAAGCAAGCAGTTATCTCAATAACATGAGCGCAAGTAGCGAACAGGTAGAAAGTAATAAGGAAAGTGTGCTACAAGCGGAAAAAGGTCGGGTTATTGCACAAAAACGCTATGAAGTAGGTAAAGGAACAATACTGGAACTTAATGATTCGGAAGTAGCGCTCACGCAATCGCAGCTTGTTTATAATCAGTCGATTTATGATTTCATAACTGCGAAAGCAGACTTGTTAAAAGTCTTGGGACAAGACTTTTAAAATGAAAAATGAAAAATATTAATACACGATTACACGATTAAACGATTAAACAATTCAACGAATAAATAAACAACAATAAGAGATGATGAGAACAAAATTACAAATTGCAGCATTAGTAACTATATCATTGCTATGCGCTTGTACGGGAACTAAAAAGGACGAAGCTGCTATCAACGCTGCTGACGAGAAACCGTTAGTGAAAGTTGCTTTGGTAACAGTGCGTCCTGTGGAACAGACACGTGAGTATACAGCTACTGTCGAAGCCGAAGTGACTAATAATATCGCGCCTATGACGCCTGTGCGTATACAGAATATTTATGTGGAAGTGGGTGACCGCGTATCCAAGGGACAAAAGCTTGTTCAAATGGATGCCGCAAACCTGACACAGTTAAAATTACAACTTGATAATCAAAAGGTTGAGTATAATCGTATTGAAGAGTTGTACAAGGTAGGCGGTGTTTCAAAATCGGAATGGGAAGCAGCAAAAATGATGTTGGAAGTCAGGGAAACGTCATATAATAATATGCTTGAAAATACAGCACTGTTAAGTCCTATCAGCGGTATTGTCACTGCACGTAACTATGACAGTGGAGATATGTACGGAGGCGCGAGACCTGTTCTAACCGTAGAACAGATTACACCGGTAAAACTCATGATTAACGTTTCGGAATCGTATTTCACGCAGGTGAAGAAAGGTCAGACGGTAAAAATAAAGGTTGATGTATACGGTGAAGAGGAGTTTGATGGAAAAGTAAACCTCGTTTATCCGACTATCAACCCTGCTACACGCACGTTCCCGGTTGAGGTAAGGCTTGATAACAAAGATACAAAAGTACGCCCCGGCATGTTCGCGCGTGTTAATATGAGTTTTGGAACAATGGAACATGTTGTAGTACCCGATGATGCAGTCGTAAAACAGGCGGGCTCCGGTGAACGTTATGTATTTGTATACGAAAACGGCAAAGTTTTCCGAAGAGTAGTAGAGCTTGGACGTCGTATGGGTAGCGAATATGAGTTGATTTCAGGCGTTGAAAACAATTCCCGGGTTGTTACAGCCGGGCAGTCACGTTTGTCTGACAAGGCCGGCGGAATGGATGTTACAGTTGAATAATGAAGATAGATTAGTAAACAATTAAATTAAGAGAAATGAGTTTATACGAAGGTGCGGTTAAAAAACCGATTATGACCTCACTATGCTTTGCCGCCGTAGTGATATTCGGTCTGTTTTCATTTAGTAAGTTACCTATCGATTTGCTTCCGGATATTGAAACAAACACAATTATGGTGTTCACGGCATACCCCGGAGCGAGTGCGTCGGATATTGAAAACAATGTGTCACGCCCATTGGAAAATACGCTTAACACGGTTAGTAATCTGAAGCATATCAGTTCGAGGTCGTCAGAAAACCTGTCATTTATCACATTAGAGTTTGAGTTCGGATATGATATTGATGTGTTAACTAATGATGTGCGCGATAAGTTAGACATGGTTAAATCGCAATTGCCGGATGATGTCAACGAGCCAATCATATTCAAATTCAGTACAGATATGATTCCTATACTCATGTTGTCTGTCGAGGCTAACGAAAGTTTACCTGCGTTATACAAGATTCTTGATGATATGGTGGCAAACCCGATAGCCCGTATTTCCGGTGTCGGCGCGGTATCTATCTCAGGAGCTCCGCAGCGTGAAATTAATATTTATTGCGACCCGAACAAACTTGAAGCATACAATCTGACGATTGAAAGTATCAGCGCTATTGTAGGAGCGGAAAATCGTAATATTCCCGGAGGGAATTTTGATATTGGCAACCAGACATACTCTTTACGCGTAAAGGGAGAATTTGATGATGCCAAACAATTGGAAAATCTGGTAGTAAGCTCTCGCAACGGTGCGAATGTATACCTGCATGAAGTAGCAAAAGTAGTAGATGGGGTTCAGGAACGGGCACAGGAAACATATAACAACGGAACAAAAGGCGCTATGATTATTATCCAGAAGCAATCGGGTGCTAATTCTGTTGAAATTTCAAATAAAGTTCTTGCAGCAATGCCCGAACTGCAGGAAAGGTTACCGAGTGATGTGAAATTAGGCATAATCATTGACACTTCCGATAATATTAAAAATACGATTGCCAGTTTAACGGAAACCGTACTTCTTGCATTGGTATTTGTTGTATTTGTAGTATTTTTCTTCCTCGGACGTTGGCGTGCAACACTTATTATCGCCATAACCATACCTTTATGTCTTGTCGCCTCATTTATTTATCTGGCATTAACAGGGTCGTCAATTAATATTATCTCACTTTCGTCGCTTACGATTGCCATTGGTATGGTGGTTGACGACGCGATAGTTGTTTTAGAAAATATATCCACACATATTGAAAGAGGCTCCGAGCCAAAACAGGCTGCTGTTCACGGAACGAACGAGGTAGCTCTTTCGGTTATCGCTTCGACACTTACGATGATAGCGGTATTTTTCCCTCTTACAATGATTACGGGTATGGCAGGTATTCTGTTCAAACAGTTAGGATGGATCTTATGTATCGTAATAGCAATCTCGTTACTTCTTTCTTTGACATTGACTCCGATGCTTAGCTCCCAGATGCTCAGGCTTCAAAAGAAACAGTCAAAAGCTTTCCGGGCATTTTACGGACCTATAGAAAAAATGCTGAATGGACTTGATCACTGGTATTCGCGGATGGTGAATTGGGCGGTACGCCACAGGATTATTGTTGTATTATGCGGGATTTTGTTTTTTGGAGCAAGCTTGCTTACCTTATTTGATATAAGTACGGAGTTCTTCCCTTCACAGGATAGCGGACGCATTGGTGTTACATTGGAGTTACCCATAGGTGCCAGAAAAGAAACAGCACAGAAGCTCGCAGCAGAATTGGCGGATAAATGGCGTAATGATGAAAAATACCATCTTCAGAACTGTAGCTATTCGGTAGGACAGGCAGATGAAAGTAATACATTTGCGTCGATGCAAGAGAACGGGGCGCACATTATTTCTTTTAATATAAGATTAGTCGATCCCAAGTATCGTGATATTTCACAGGATGAAATTTGTGTGATTATGCGCGAAGATATAAGCCGTTATCCCGAATTTAAGAAATTTTCGGTATTGCCGGGCGGCGGTGGCGGCGGTCTTGGCGGAAGTAATACGGCCGACTTTGAAATATACGGATACAACATGGACGAAACCGACGCGTTGGCGAAGATAATGAAAGAAGAGCTTGAAAAAGTAAAAGGTGTTTCAGAGGTTTCTATTAGTCGCAGTGATTATCAACCGGAATTTCAGGTTGATTTCGATCGCGAAAAATTGGCAATGTTTGGAGTTAATCTTTCAACTGCAGGCACATACCTTCGTAACCGTTATTCCGGTTCGATAGCATCACGATATCGCGAGGACGGTGAAGAATATGATATAAAAGTACGTTACGCTCCTGAGTTTCGTGAAAGTATCGAGAGTTTAGAAAACATTCTTGTGTACAACAGTATGGGGCAGGCAATGCGTATAAAAGACCTCGGCGAAGTAGTTGAGAGAGACTCGCCTCCGACAATCGAACGTAAAGACCGTCAGCGTATTGTTACCGTTTCGGCATCTATCGGACCCGGTGCGGCATTAGGCGATGTTGTAGCTGAAGGACAGAAAATAATAAAACGTATTGAAATACCGGCAGGAATTAATATGCAGATTGCCGGCTCTTATGAAGATCAGGTAGAGTCTTTTGCCGATTTGGGAGTATTGGCTGTATTAATAATTGTGCTTGTGTTTATTGTGATGGCAGCACAGTTCGAGTCGCTTAGTTATCCGTTCATCATTATGTTATCAATTCCATTTGCAATCAGCGGGGTTTTGTTAATGCTGTACATTACAGGCACGACATTGAATATGATGAGCTTGCTTGGCGCCATAATGTTGATAGGAGTAGTTGTGAAAAACGGAATTGTACTTATCGACTATACATCTTTATGTCGTGAGCGCGGAATGGGAGTAATACAATCTGTTGTCACCGCAGGAAAGAGCCGTTTAAGACCGGTACTTATGACTTCCGTAACTACAATACTTGGTATGATACCTATGGCAATAGGAGCGGGTCAAGGTGCAGAAATGTGGAGACCGATGGGTATAGCCGTTATCGGCGGTATGACTATTTCAACTGTACTGACTTTGTTGTTGGTACCTACCGTTTATTGCTCATTTGCCGGAATAGGAATATTTTTTCAACGTCGCAGATTAGTCAGGAAGCGCGAAATGCAAAAGTATTTTGA
>JGI994J12354_10003154_pt1 | contig 15583 bp, 18 predicted proteins | sample IntmicLarv3ML3BL_FD_12354 | JGI IMG/M metagenome (IMG submission 12354)
GTCGGCGGGGGCGGCCATTGCCGAAACGGACATCAAGCGCATCATCGCGTATTCAACGGTCAGCCAGCTGAGCTTTATCCTGCTGGGCTTATCGGTGGGGGGCGAAATTGCGTTCGCCGGCGGACTTTTGTACATATTAATGCACGCCGTGTCGAAGGCGGGACTTTTCCTTTGCGCGGGCATCGTGGAGCATAGCTGTCACACCAAGGACATCCGTAAGATGGGGGGGCTGTATAAGGCCATGCCCATCACAGCCTTTTCGTTCTTTTTGTGCGCGTTTTCCGTCATGGGCGTACCGCCCTTCGGAGGATTTTTCAGTAAATACATGGTGATCAACGGCACAGTAGAGGCCGGGCAGCCTTGGGTTGCCGTCGTGTTTATCGTCGGCGCGGTCATGACGATTCTCTATTTGATGCGCGCGTTTGTGCGGGTGTTCCTGGGGAGGCCAAAGATGGAAAGTATTCCCAGAGAGGGCAGCAAAACGATGGTTTCCTCGGTGGCGCTCTTGGCGGCGCTCTCTCTTATCAGCGGGTTTTTGATCTATTATCCGGCTACACTCGTGAAGAAAATTGTTGAGCAGATGGTGGTGATGCCGAAATGAATGGGATAGAAATGTCGAATGTACTGGTCTGGATGATTGTCCTTCCCGCACTCATTGCCGCGCTGTCACTGCTTGTGCCCGCGCGCTTCGAGCGCACAAGGGCGTCGTTTCTCTTGCTCGGTTTTAGTATAAACCTTCTGTTCGCCATTGTCGTTTTCGGAAGAGAATTGGTGTTTTCACGCGAATGGGCGGGCTGGGGTGTCGATTTTTCGCTGCGGCTGTATGGGCTCAGCAGCTTCATTTTACTCTGTGCCGCCGTGCTCACCTTTTTGGTGGCGTGGTATACCACCGTTTTCGGAAAGGGAAAGTCCTACGCCAAGCCGCTGTTTGTGAGTATGCTGTTCACGATCTCACTGGTCAACGGCGCGGTGCTTGCCGACAATTTCGTATTGCTTTTGTTTTTCTGGGAAGCGATCCTGCTGACTATGTTCTTCATGATCTCGTTCGGGAAAAAGAAGGCGTACAAAACCTCCATAAAAGCGCTGGTCATCGGCGGGGCAAGCGATCTCTGCCTGATGCTCGGCATCGGCCTCGCGGGCTATCTCTCCGGCGGCTACGGCATGGAGAGCATCCACCTGCCCATCGAAAATTGGGGCGCGGTGGCCTTTGGCCTGATCGTGGTGGGCGCCATCTCAAAGGCCGGTTCTATGCCGTTTCATACATGGATTCCGGACGCGGCGACAGACGCGCCCCTTCCGTTTTTGTCCTTCATGCCCGGCGTCCTTGAAAAACTGCTGGGAATCTATATGCTGTTCCGTGTCTGTACGGAATGGTTCGTGTTTGAGCATGGCTCGGTCGCGAGTCTGGTGCTCATGAGCGTCGGCGTAGTCACGATTTTGTTCGCGGTCATGATGGCGCTGATCCAGCGCGATCTCAAGCGCCTTTTGTCCTATCATGCCGTCAGTCAGGTGGGCTATATGGTGCTGGGGATCGGCACAGGCCTTCCGGTCGGTATCATCGGCGGGTTGTTCCATATGATCAACCACGCGACCTATAAATCCTGTCTCTTTTTGGTGGCGGGCTCTGTGGAAAAACAGACCGGCACCACCGATTTGAATAAGCTGGGCGGGCTTTTGAAAAAAATGCCGGTCACATTTATCTGCTTTGTCGTTGCCGCGGCCTCAATCGCGGGCTTCCCGCTGACGAACGGCTTCTTCTCCAAGGAACTGATTTTTGACGGAGCGCTGGAAAGCGGCCTGATTTTCTATATCATTGCGGCCATCGGCGCCTTCTTTACCCCGGTATCGTTTTTGAAACTGGGACACGCCGTCTTTTTCGGGAAACCTACCGAGAAAACCGAAGCGGTTTCGGCCGCGCCCTTACAGATGCGTATCCCCATGCTGATCATGGCCGCTCTTTGCCTGGTCTTGGGTTTTGGCCAGTCGTTCTTCGTCGGAAAGATACTGGTACCGCTGCTGCCCGCCCATTATGAGGGTGTACACATCGGCGGCCACACCAACTGGCTGCTGGTCGGAATTTCCGTGCTGCTGTTAGCGCTTGCCTGTCTGGATCACTATCTGGGCTTCAGGCGAAAGGGCAAGGGGGTAGAAGCCGCCGACCATTATCATGAAGCGCCGGTTCTGAGAAATGTATACGCCATGGCGGAAAAGAAATATTTCGATCCCTATGAGGTTGTCCGCTACGGGATCAAGGGGTATGCCTCTCTCTCTCTCAAGATCAACAATTGGATCAGCCAATTTTATGATGTTGTTCTCGTTCGGGCGGTCGGCGGGCTGTCGGCGCTGGTACGCGGCGCGCACAACGGAAGCCAGGCCCGGTATGTCGGCTGGGCGTTGGGCGGGCTCGGACTGATGGTACTTATCTTCCTGCTGTCCTATGGCCTGTTATAGCGAATCCTTGTTCTCTTTGCGTTCCAAGCCTTAACCGGATTCAATCACGAAACACACCACGCGATGGGAGGAGTAATCGTTGCCGATTTTATTTATTGGGATTCCGCTGCTGGCGGTAGGGATCCTGAACCTGTATACATGGAGCGACCGCAAGGTTTCGCTCTGGGCGGCCATGGCGGCCTCCCTTGTCCAGCTGGTGCTGGCCGCCGCCGATATTGTCCGCTGCCTGTTCCAAGGCGGAGCCATCACCTCAACCTTTTTTGGTACCTTTACGGTTGATTTATTCAGCGCGGTGATTTTGTTCATCATCGGCCTCATCGCCTTTGTGACGGTGCTGGTTGCGCGAGACACGGTGAAGGCCAGCCGTTTTGGCTTCGGCGGCGCGCTTCTGTTGCTGATGATGGGCATGAACGGCGTAGTTATGGTGTCGGATGTGTTCAGCCTGTATGTGTTTATTGAAGTGACTTCGACCGCTTCCTTCCTGTTGATTGCGATCAACAAAAAGCGCGACGAATTGGAAGGCGCTTTTAAATATTACCTGATGTCGGCGGTCGCGACGACCATGATGCTGATCTCGATTGCCCTTTTGTTTGCCATGGTCGGCAACACCTCGTTCGCTTCCATTGCGGCCTACGTTTCCGCCTGCGGCGGGGAATATCCCGTGGCGCTGATCGTGTCGTTTTTGCTGTTCATCATGGCCCTCGCCGTCAAATCGGGCGTTGTGCCCTTTCATACCTGGGTACCGGACGCGCACTCCTCGGCGCCCGCGCCGGTATCGGTTGTGTTGGCCGGCGTTGTCATCAAGGTCTCGGGCGTCTATGCGCTGATGCGCGTATACCGCGACGTGTTCCTGTCCGACCCGGCACTCGGCAAGGCGTTGTCGATTTTTGCGCTCCTCTCTATCGTCGTGGGCGCGCTGGCCGCCATGGGCCAAAAGGACATCAAGCGTATGCTGGCCTTTTCCAGCGTAAGCCAAATCGGCTATATCGTGCTGGGCGTGGCCTCGGGTTCCGCTCTGGGCTTTGCGGGCGCGATCCTGCACTTTTTTAACCACGCGACCTTTAAGTCGCTTTTGTTCGTCAGCTCGACCTCTCTGGTTATGCAGACAGGCACCCGCGATATGGACCAAATGGGCGGTCTTGGGAAAAAGATGCCGATTACCAGCGTCAGCAGCATCCTGGGACTTCTCTCCATGTCCGGGATCCCGCCGCTGTCCGGCTTTTGGAGTAAGCTGTTCATTGTCATGGCGGTGTGGCAGGTTTCGCCCGGTCTCGCGATGGCGGCGCTCTGCGCGAGCGTTTTGACCATGGTCTATTTCTTACTCCTGCAAAAAAAGGTGTTTTTCGGAGAAACCGTTCCCGCCATGCAGGGGGTTACCGAATGTAAAGGCAACATTCGTTTTGTACAGCTGCTGCTGTCGGCTATTAATTTAATTGTAGGGATTGTCTTCCCGTTTTTGCTTCCGTTTTTAAGCGGCAAAGGACTATTTTGATTGGAAGGTGAATGCATCGTGGATATTGTGCTGATCTCCCTCCTGTTGGTAGGGATGATTATATCGGGCATGATCTGTATCATCGTCAGAGACCTCTTAAAGGCGAGCATTGCTCTCAGCGTGATGAGCGCGATGCTTGCGATCCTCATGTTCCTGCTGGACGCGCCGCTTGCGGCTGTGTTTGAGCTTTCGGTCTGCGCCGGGCTGATTACGGTGATGTTCATCAGCGCCATCAGCATGACAAAGGTACACTCAAAAGAAGAGGCGGCCGCGATGGAAAAAAAGAGAAGAAGGCGTTTTGTCGCGCTGCCGATTCTTATCGTCGTGCTGCTGACCGTTGTGTTGTTTGCGCTGTGGACACGCCTCGACAATCTGGTTCCCTATATAACGATCCCCGAAGCGCAGCGCGAGAGTGTGCAAAATTTCCTCTGGCAAAAGCGGCAGGTCGATTTGCTCGGCCAAATTATCATTGTTTTGGCCGGTGTTACCGGCGTATTGTTCTTCTTTAAAGAGGGCAAGGGAGAGGAGGATGCATCATGACGCTTTTTCTTCTGTTCATCATCGCCACCATACTGCTCCTTGCGATCGGGTTTTACAGCATCATCGTAACGAAAAACCTGCTTCGTATCCTTTTATCCGTTGAGATTCTGACGAAAGCCGCCACCCTTTTAATGATCGGTGCCGGCTATCTGACGGGGGATATGGGCGCGGCCCAGGGCTATGTCATTACCATCATTGTCCTCGAGGTTATGATTCTGGTGGTGGCGACCGGCATTGTATACAGCGCGTATAAAAAGAACAAAACCCTGGATACGGATAAACTCAACAATTTAAAAGGATAAAGCTCTGGTTTCGGATCAGCGTTTCCGACAGGAAAGGGAGGGTTTTTATGGATGCTAATTTCTTTTTGTCCCCGCCGGTCAGTTTTGTAATCTTCTTGGTGCTTTCTTTTTGTCTTTCTTTCTTTTTTAAGAAAATTGCCGCCCGAGGTACGCCTTCCAAGGGCAAGCTCAAGGCCTATGCCTGCGGCGAGGATATGGATCAAAATCAGGGACAGCCGGATTATTCCGACTTTTTTCAGTTCGCGTTTTTCTTTACGATTATGCATGTGGTCGTGCTCGTTGTCGCCACCGATCCGGTAGGCCTTTCGTTCATCTCCATGCTCTATTTGGGGATTACGGTGCTGTCACTGTTTATGTTGTTGCGGAGGGAAAAACATGGCGCTCATTGACAAAATTCTTACCTGGGCCAGGGCAAAATCGCCCTGGATTATCCATTTTAATTCCGGCGCCTGCAACGCCTGCGACATTGAGGTGCTGGCGGCGCTGACCCCGCGGTACGATGTGGAGCGTTTTGGCATACAGCTGAAGGGCTCGCCCCGGCACGCGGATGTATTGGTGTGCTCCGGCCCGGTCACACTCCAGCAGCGCGACCGGCTGATCATGATCTATGAACAGATGCCCGAGCCTAAGTTTGTGCTGTCGGTGGGCACCTGTGCCTGTTCCGCCGGGGTGTTTGAGGGCTGTTACTGCGTAGAGGGCGGCATTGATACCGCCATACCCGTCGATATGTATATCCCAGGCTGCCCGACCAGGCCGGAGGCCATCATTGACGGGGTCACCAAACTGCTCAAAAGCCTGGAGGAAAAAGAGGATACGGCGGTGCCGGAGGGAGGCAATGCGGATGGAACTTGAACAAAAAGTATTGGATCAGATTAAAGCGCGTTTCGCGGCGGTTAAGACCGAGGAGGCGTCGCTGTCGGTTCGCAGGATTTTTCTGAGCGTACCGGAGGAGCTTTTCATTGATGTGCTTTCATTTTGTGCGGGGGAACTGGGATTTTCCCAGCTCTGCACGATTACGGGCCTTGACGCGGGCGACAGCTTTGAATTCATCTACCATATCGCGGACGCGCAGGGCATATTATTGAACCTGAAGCTCAGGATGGAGCAAAAAGAAAACGCGGTCATTCCATCGGTCTTACCGATTTATGAGGGCGCTACGTTCTACGAGCGGGAACTGAACGGCCTGCTCGGCGTAAAGATCGCGGGGCTGCCCGAAGGGCGGCAATACCCGCTGCCCGACAACTGGCCCGCAGGGGAATATCCGATGCGCAAGGGTTGGATCCCGCCCGCAAAAAGAGTGGATGAGGCGAAAAATTAGGAGGATGTTATGGGCAAGATGATCGTGCCTCTGGGGCCGCAGCACCCGGCACTTGAGGAGCCGGAAAGCTTTCAATTGATGCTGGAGGGTGAGCGTGTCGCGGCGGCAAGCGTGGCGCTGGGATACAATCACCGGGGCATGGAAAAGGCGGCCGAAAGCAGGACCTATATACAAAATATCTATCTGTTCGAGCGTATCTGCGGCATCTGCTCGCACTCCCACTCCACCTGCTATGTGCAGACGGTGGAGTCGCTGGCCGGTGTCGAAGTGCCGAGGCGGGCGCAGTATCTGCGCACCCTGATCGGTGAGCTGGAACGGATCCACAGCCACCTTTTGTGGCTGGGCATCGCGGGCCATGAGATCGGCTTTATGACGCTGTTTATGTATGCCTGGAAGGACCGCGAGATCGTAATTGATATCCTCGAAATGCTGACCGGCAATCGGATCAACTACGGAATGAACACGATTGGCGGCGTCCGGCAGGACATCACAAAGACACAGGAGGAAAAAGTGCTGCACGCGCTTGCTCTTCTGCAGGAGCGCACGGAATATTACCAGAACGTGCTGCTGGAGGAGCAGACGATGGTGATGCGGCTGTCCGGCGTCGGGCGGTTGTCCAAGGAGGATGTGCTTCGCCTGGGAGCGGTCGGCCCCGTGTTGCGCGCTTCGGGTGTCGCGCGGGATATCCGAAAGGATGAACCCATCGGCATTTACTCAGAGCTTGATTTTAACGTCATCACGGACGAGCACGCGGACGTATATGGCCGCACGGTGGTGCGTGTCCTGGAGCTTATGGAGAGCTATAAAATCATCCGACAAATTTTACAGCAGCTGCCCGAAGGCCCAATCGCCGTAAAGGTTCCCTCCCGGATCCCCGAGGGCGAAGCGGTCAGCCGCTATGAGGCGCCCCGAGGCGAGGACCTTCACTATACCCGGTCAAACGGCACGGACAAGCCCGACCGCGTGAAGGTGCGCGCCCCTACCCTTGCCAATCTTGCCGCCATCACGAACATGATCGAGGGCGGCTATCTGGCCGATGTGCCCATCATCATTGCGGCCATCGATCCCTGCTTTTCCTGTACCGACCGCATGATTCGCGTACAGAACGTCTCCTCCGGAGAGGAAAAGCGCTTCAACTGGGAAGGGCTGCGTAAGTACAGCATTGACTTTTATAAAAATCAGGGCTTTGATTTATCCGCCCTGAGCGCCGACAGGAAAGGGGGGTGATCCGGCATGGTTCGTGCCTTGTTCCAAATATTGGTCTACCCCGGCTTTCTGTTTCTGAGTGTGCTGTCCTTCGTTTTTGAGTATGTGGACAGAAAGGTGTATGCAAGGCTGCAAAACAGGGTGGGTCCGCCGTGGTATCAGCCGATCGCGGACATCTTAAAGCTGTTAACCAAGGAGTCCGTTGTCCCCGCCGAGGCGGACAAGCGCCTCTTCAGCGCCATCCCCGTTTTTGCGATGGCCGCGACCTGCGCGGCGTTCTTGTATGTCCCGATTACAGGCACCGCCTCCCTCCTGCCCTTCGACAGCGACTTGATTGTGGTGATATACTTTTTAACCATTCCCACCCTCACGTTTTTCCTGGCGGGCTGGTTTTCAAAATCAATCTTTGCGGAGATCGGCGCGATTCGCGCGATGACGCAGCTGTTCGCTTACGAGGTGCCGATGTATATGGCGCTGTTGGGTCCGGCGATCCTGGCCGGCACCTGGTCGATTAGCGGCATCTCCCAGTTTTATCATGAAAACCCGCTGTTGATCCTTGTGAATCTTCCGGCGCTGGCGATTTCGCTGGTCTCCGCCCAGGGCAAGCTTGAACGCGTGCCCTTCGATATCCCGGACGCCGAGACGGAGATTGTCGGCGGAACCTTTACGGAGTACAGCGGAAGGCTCTTGGCCATGTTCAAAATGACGCTGAATGTGGAGCTGGTGGTCGTATCCGCGCTGATTGCCGCGATCTTTTTCCCGTTTTTCATCGGCGAAAGCGTGCTGCTGGGGCTTTTGTTTTTCCTGATTAAGCTCTTTGTCATTGTATTTTTGCTGGCGCTGATGCGCGCCGCGCTGGCGCGTCTCCGGCTGGATAAAATGGTTGCCTTCTGCTGGAAGGTTTTGGCGCCGATTTCAATCGGGCAGATATTGCTCGATATCTTGTTTCGGGGGGCGTTAATCGGATGAAATTTTCAGGAAAAATGCTTCCTTATCTGCTGAAAATGATGATGAAAAAGACGGATACGGTTCTGTATCCGTCCGTAGAGGCTCATGTGCGGTCGCGCTTTCGCGGTTCTCTTAAATTTGACAGCGAAAAATGTATCGGCTGTAAGCTGTGCGTGCGCGTCTGTCCGTCCAATGCCATTGAGATCATAAAGGTAGAGGACAAGCTCTTTAAGGCGGTTGTGCGCTTGGATAAGTGTATCTTCTGCGGCCAATGTGTGGACACCTGTCCTAAAGACGCGCTCAAAAACACGAAAGACTTTGAGCTGGCTCGTCCGGATCGAGCCTCCCTCACTGTGGAGATTTGATGAAAAGCCTTGATGATTTTTTGAATGAGCGCCTGAATGGCGCTAAAAAACTGGCTGTCCTGGGCGCGGGCTCTCTGCTACACGCGGACGACGCGGCCGGTACAATCATTGCCCAAAAGCTGCAAGAGACCTTTGGGGGGGAGTCTCCGGAGACCCTGCTCTTTTGCGCCGGGGAAACCGCGCCCGAAAACTTCAGCGGGAAGCTCAAACGTTTTCGGCCCGAGCATCTGCTCGTTATTGACGCGGCGGATTTGGGGAAAGAGCCGGGATTCATCGCGGAAATCAGGCCGGAGGACGTCGGCGGCCCCACTTTTTGTACCCATATGCTGCCCCTTCGCGTGATGATTGAATATCTGGCGATGGAGACGGGAACGGGCGTTACCCTCCTCGGGATACAGACGGGGAGCATTGCCTTTGACGGAGAGATGACCGAAGCGATGCGGGACGCGGTAGACGAAATTATGGCGGCCCTGACCCGTGTGATTGCGTCCATGTGAACCCTGCGAAATTTTCATGTACACACTGATTATAAGCGCAAAAAAACGATTTCACCAAGACTTGGGTGAAATCGTTTTTCAACTTTATTGACGATCGTTTATCTGTGTTTGAATAGCGCGCTTTTCACGACGCCTTTGGGATCCTTGACAATCAACACGGCAAGCCAGGCAATCAGGCCCAGCGCCACCACGGAAAGTCCGAGGTAAAACCCGTTCAGCAGTTCCGCAGCGGGCGGCGTGAAGTATGCCGCGCCGAGTTCAATGTATTCAGCCACGGCGTCCACCAGCCACATCAGAGAAGCGCCCCAATACATAAGCGAGAGCATGCCAAGCTTCATGCGGTTGTCCGGCGCTTTTTTATACCAAACAATCGTGGATATAATGGCCGCAAATACGGTGGTAAGCAGGGTCATACCGCACCCTCCTCAACGGGGACAGCGGTTTCTTTCTGCGCTCTTTTTTCGATCGCGTTCGAGACCAGCACCATGCCGACCCAAAAAACAGTAACCAAAACGGCCATGGCCACTCCGGAGGTCGCCATTTCGCGCAGCATTTCGATGGCCGTCTCTTTGCTCCCGGCCGCCGTCAAAAACGGGAACCACGGCACCACCTCACCGGACCAAATGTGCTCGAACGCCAAGAGAAAAGAACCGCCCCATAACAGGTTGTTCAGCCATTTGAGCTTCCTCGAAAACGGAATTTTTGTATCCAAAGCCGATTCTGCGGCATGAGCTTCCGTATTTGTTTTCAGAACGCCCCTCTTTTTCTCTCTTGCTTCGACTGCCTTGGTAATAACGGTTGTTACAGCCGCTTCCGCTACGGTAACAAGAAAACATCCCATAAGTAAAAGCCTCCTTTGAAATTGGTTTCATCCCAATTAACCAAGTAAATATAACAAAAAGAAGCTCCCTTGTCAAGCGCTTGTTTTCTGCCTTTTCTTACGCTAAGTGTAGGATTCGCAATAGGCTGAACAATTTTTTCTATCCAGGTTGAATGTTTGTGCAAATTGTGATATACTGAACACAAATATTCCTTGTTTTTACTATCCTTTGTTGAAATTTTCCGGAGGTGAAACAGCATGAAAGTTGAGCCGATCCGCACCTATCGCCGACCTAACTATCCTTGTATCGGAGAGAAAATATACCCGACGAATCCCTTCCGATCCCGAGGCAAAAATGCAGCCCTTGTCGCCGCGATGATCGCTGTTTCCGGCGCGTTGACGGGATGTGACACGTCTTATGATATAAGTGGGGGTATACCGCCAACGGAAGACAACACATCTTTTGTTGAATATGGCGGTGTGCCGCCGGCTGCGGAGTATTTAACCGAACAGGAGATCCTTCAAATCCTTACCTATGAGGCTGAGAATTTGGGTGTTGCTTTTGATCGTCCGCAAGATACCGTCGTCAAATACTTCGATCACGATATTGCCCTCGATTTATATAATGAAGAGAGCCAAATCGGCGTCGCCGTTGTTGACCAGTCCCAAAGCAATAATTTATATGAGACTTTATCTGCTGCCGGCGAGTCGGATCTTATCGAAACCCTCTATGCGAGCGGCGGACCGGCCGAGGGCACCCTCGAAGATGCGCAGCCGGTGAATTTCTTTTTTGCGGCCGATATTACCGAAGATGATGAAGAGACTCTTCGGCAGTCTTTCTGTGAATTCATCGAATGGCTGCAATCGGAAGGAATCATCTAATTATGAAGATGACCATAAATATCACCGAAAAATGCAATATGGCCTGCGAGTATTGCTATTACCGGAAAAAAGGCCACGCTTCGGCGCGGTTTGACGTCATCAAAGCCGCGATTGATATGTCGGTACGACAGGACAAGAGTACCGGCATTTGCTTTTTTGGCGGGGAGCCTCTTTTGGAAAAAGGGTTGATTGAAGAGGCGGTCGCGTATACGGCTTCCATTCACAAGGAAACCGGACATAAATTCTACCATAAAATTACCACCAACGGTACGTTACTGGATGAACCCTTTTTGCAATTGGCAAAAAAGGCGAACATAGCGATTGCGGTTTCACATGACGGCTTGATGCGCACAGGCGGCAGAGAATATACGGACACGGCCAATTTGAATCCGGAAAAATTACAAATGCTGCTGCGCTACCAACCCTATGCCTTTACCTTAACCACGGTTCATCCTTTTTCGGTAAATTTATTTTCCGACTCTGTGGAATGGCTGTTTCAGCAGGGGTTTCGCTACCTGATTACCTCCCCGGCGCATGGCGCGCACATCCCCTGGGATGAGAAAAGCTGCGACCTGCTTGAGGAACAGTATCAGAAGCTCGCGCAGCTGTATACCAAATGGACCAAAGCGGGGGGAAAGTTTTACCTGGGCGCTTTTGAAACAAAAATCGCCTCTCATATTGAGGGCGAAAAGTATGTGCAGAAGCGCTGTCATATCGGCAAAGACCAACTCTCTGTGGCCGTAGACGGGAAAATATACCCTTGCGTACAATTTGTAGGCGATCCGGAGTATTGTATCGGCGACGTCTGGTCTGGCGTTGACGTCAAGCGTCAGACGTCGCTTGCCTCAATCCATTGCGGAGCGTCGCGTTGTGACGATTGCGCCATAAGGAACCGCTGTATTCATACCTGCGGTTGTATGAACCGCTTGGAGACCGGCTCGGTCGATCAAGTTTCTCCGTTTCAATGCCGCCATGAAAAAATGCTCATTTCAATCGTCGATAAAATGGCGGAGAAGCTCTATCGAAGCAAAAACCGGCGCTTTATCGCAAAACATTATGACCCTGCTTATCCGCTGATTTCTCTTATTGAGGACGGCTTAAGGCGGGTATAGGGATAGGGGTTTTTCATCCGGCAATAACACAAACATAGGGAGCGACGCCATTGTGTGGATGGTGTCGCTCCCTATCACGAAGTTATCGACAAACCTCTTAAAAACAGGCTTTTCCTTACGGTCTCTTTTCCGATTTGCGTCGTTGTCGCCTTGAAATTTCCCAAGGGCAGGTGTATAATAATTTGGCACAAGGAACTGCACGATACGGGGGTAAAGAAAGGAAAGCCTATGCACGAATATTCGCTGACAAAACAGCTGGTGCAGATTCTCTGTGACACAGCGACGGCAAACGGGGCAAAACGCGTAAACTGCGCCCATATTGTGATCGGCAAAAACACGGCCATCATCCCCGAGTCCGTGCAACTGTATTATGACATGATCGCAAAAGGCACGGTTGCCGAAGGCGCAACGCTGCATATGCGGATCATCGAGCCGGAAATGCACTGCCAGACGTGCGGGAAAAATTTTATCCGCCCAAGATTTTCGTTCGCCTGTCCCGTCTGCGGCGCGCTGGGCCGCCCGACGGAGATCGGCAACGAATATTATATCGAGCGCGTGGAGCTGGAGACGTAATCGCGCATTAACTTCCGAAAGGGGAAAAGAATATGAGCAACAAAGACGTACAAATCATGGCCGACATCAACGCGGAAAACGACCGCATTGCGGCGGCCACCAACAAAAACCTGTCACAGCGCGGCATCTACACGATCAACGTAATCGGTGCGCCGGGCGCGGGAAAAACCTCGAGCCTGATCCGCATCATCGACGGACTGCGGGGGATAAAATCCTATGTGATCGAGGGGGACATCCAATCCGACATCGATTCCGAAAAGCTGAAAGCCCTGGGCATCGAGGCGGTGCAGATCGAAACGGGCGGCGCCTGTCATATCGATCCGATATGGATTGAAAAAAGCCTTGAAAAGCTGACGCTTGAAGAGGCAGGCGTCCTGTTTATCGAAAACATCGGCAACCTTGTCTGCCCCGCTGAGTTCAACATCGGCGAGGACGCAAAGCTGCTGATCGTGCCCGCGACCGACGGCGCCGACAAGCCCTATAAATACCCGCTCGCCTTTGAAAAGGCCGCGGCAATTTTGCTCAACAAGGCCGACCTGATGGCCTACGTTGACTTTGATGAGGAATATTTTCTGAAGGGCGTGCGCGCGCTGAACGCGGACGCGCCTATCTTCAAGGTGTCCGCGAAAACGGGTGCCGGTTTTGACGAGGTCTGCACATGGATCAACTCTCTCCTGAACAGCTGATTGTCCGCGTCCTGGGCATCGTACAGGGCGTAGGATTCCGCCCCTTTGTCCTGAGAGCGGCCCGCGAACGCGGCCTGACGGGCAGTGTCCGCAACCGGTCCGGCCATGTGGAAATCCGTGCCTTCGGCTCTCCCGGCGCGCTATCTTTATTTCTCGAGGACATCCGGACCCGCGCGCCGGCCGGCAGCAGGATCCGCGGCCTGGAAATCGAAAAACTACCATACACGCCGGGCGACGCGCCGCCGAGCTTTCGGATCGCCGAAAGCGAAGAGGACAGTTTCGGCACCGTTACACCCTCGCCCGATCTTGCGGTCTGTCCCGACTGTCTGGAGGAGCTTTTTACCCCGGGCGATCCAAGGTATCGAAACCCTTTCATCAGCTGCACCAATTGCGGCCCGCGCTATTCGATTATGCGCCGCGCGCCCTACGACCGGGTCAACACCTCGATGGATTGCTTCCCCCTCTGCCCTCTCTGCCGGACGCAGTATGAGGATCCCGGCGACCGGCGGCACCACGCGCAGACACTGTGCTGCAACGCTTGCGGCCCGGTGCTCTCTTATCGAGATACAGGCGGGCAGGCGACCGGAGAAAGCGCCCTGCAAAAGGCCGTCGCCGCGTTACAGGGCGGCGCGATTCTCGCGATCAAAGGAATCGGCGGGTATCATCTGGCCTGTTCTCCCTTTGACTTTTCCGTGGTGGAAAAGCTGCGCGGACTCAAGGGGCGCGAGCATAAGCCCTTCGCGGTCATGTTTGAAACGATTTCGTCGTTGTCCGGACATTGCGAAATATCCGGGGAAGAATCGGCGTGGCTCTTAGACGCCGCGCGGCCCATTGTATTGCTCCATCGGAAATCTTCCTCCGCTCTGTCCTCCAACGTCTATGCGGACAGCCCGCGCCTCGGCGCTTTTTTACCGTATACCCCCTTGCAGCATCTGATCCTGCGGGAAACCGGGCCGCTGGTGATGACCAGCATGAACCGTTCCGGCGAACCGATGGTGTATGAGGACCGGGAGGCGCTGCAATTTTTTGAAACGCAGCCGGAACTGGGCGGCATTTTGTCCCCTGACCGGCCGATTCTGCGGCCGCTGGACGATTCGGTGATGGCGGTTGTATTGGAAAAACCGCAAATGATCCGGCGTGCGCGGGGTTTTGTTTCCGTCGCCCTGCCGTCAAAGGACGGCGGCCCTCCCCTGCTGGCTCTCGGCCCACAGCAAAAAAACACCGTCTGTTTTTATAACGATGGTTTACTTTTTCCCTCGGCGGAAACCGGCGATTTGGACAGCCTCGCTGCCGAAAAAAGCTACCGCCACGCCATAAATGATATGGGAGACTTGCTGAAAATACAGCCGGAGCGGCTCGCTCGCGACCTGCACCCGGAATACGTCTCCACCAAAACCACAAAAGAAATGGGTCTGCCCGCGATGGCGGTACAGCACCACCACGCACACATCGCCTCCGTCATGGCGGAGCATGAACTGGACGGCCCTGTGATCGGCGTCGCCTTCGACGGCACCGGCTACGGCACCGATCGAACGATATGGGGCGGCGAGTTTCTTATTGTCTCGAAAAAAGGCTTTTCCCGCGCGGGGAATTTAAAGCCCGTGCGGATGCTGGGCGGCGACGCCTCGGTGCGCCAGTGCTGGAAGAGCGCGGCGTGCATGATGTATGACGCGGAGATTCCGCTTTCCGAAAATGACGCGGCTCGCTCCCTCGTCTACATGGCGCTCGAAAATAAGGTCAATGCCATACAATCCTCCAGCATGGGCCGGCTTTTTGACGCCGTCAGCGCACTGCTCTCCCTCTGCGAGGAGTCGAGCTACGACGGACAGGGCGCTGTCGCGCTGGAAAACGCCGCGGCGAAGTATCTAAGCGGCGGCAACCGCGGAGAAGCGCGCCCGTTTTCTTATTCCATAGAGGAAAAGGACGGACGGCTCGTCGCCGATTTTTCGCCCGGCCTCCGAGAGATTTATGCGCAGAAGGACGGGGATTCGGGACAACTGGCCTGGCGGTTTCATGTGAGCGTCAGCCGGTTGATCTGTGAGATGTGCGGCCGCCTGTCCGACAAAAGCGGCATAAAAACCGTGGCGCTGAGCGGCGGGGTTTTTCTCAACCGTCTGCTGCTTGAGGATGTGATTCCGCGCCTTATAAAGTCGGGATTTGCGGTCTATCGAAACGAAAAGGTGCCTGCGGGCGACGGCGGCATTTCCTTGGGACAGGCCCGCGTCGCGCTGTGGGAAATTTCTGAAAAAGGGAAGGACTAAGTGTATGTGTATCGCGGTTCCCGGAAAAATTATCGAGATCGACGGAACAACGGGCCGGATTGACGTGCGCGGCAATCTGCTGTCCGTTGAGCTTGGGATTGTGGAGGCGGTCGTCGGCGATTATGTCCTC
>JGI994J12354_10003155_pt1 | contig 15580 bp, 15 predicted proteins | sample IntmicLarv3ML3BL_FD_12354 | JGI IMG/M metagenome (IMG submission 12354)
TAGAATTTTAATTTCGGTCCTATTGTCAAGAAGGAAATTGGAATAATTTTTCCCGCTTATCTTTAACTTTTTTTGGGACATTTTCTAAAATCATTGACAGTTTTTTTTATCTTTATTTATCTAATACTATTGTATTTGTATATTTATATGTTTTAGAAGATAATTATATTTATTTTAAGACCTACTTATATTAGCAAATTCTAATATATTAAGACCGATATTATGGTCTAATTTTCTGTTAACTGAACCATTTATAGCAGTAATAATTATCTCACAAGTAGCTGATATTAGGCATTTATTTAGGTGTCCTCCTAATACTTGCATTTCATTATTACAGATGTTTATATGGATATGAAGATATACTTCATTATCTTTAGTACTGATGTTACCTATAAGGGAAGTTATTTCCATAGGTCCAGTTAGCTCTTTTGATATATATTCTTTTTCTTTAACATCATAAAGACCTATTTTAACATAATCAGTGGCACCAATTGCACTTATGGTACCTAATATTATATTTTCAGATTCACAGACTTCAGTAATGCATTCTATTACTTCATCACCTACATCTAATCTTATTATATAGTTATCTTTAATTTTTTTATATTCCATAATATCACCAAGATGAGTATAGCACATTAATTATATAATTCAAAAAATTTTTCTGATACTTTTCTAGTTATTCGATATTGAGCATAGCTTCTTGAAGTAGAGTTACTTTTACTATTTACTAGATTAGGGAATACTATGGCAAGACTCATTTTAGGATTACTATATGGAGCATAACCTACGAAAGCATTGGACAAGGTTGGCGAATCTATTATCCCATCTTCATCTGTATCTAGGAATGATTCACTAGTTCCAGTCTTACCTGCTGGTTCTTTTATGTTTCCCATGAATTTTGCTCCTGTACCATCTAAAACAACTCTTTTAAGACCTTCTTGTACTCTTTCTAGGTATTTAGTCTCTGTACCTACTTTATTTAGTATTATAGGCTTTATATCATATATGACTTTGCCTTTCTCTTCTATGCCACTTGATTCATGAATTGTTTTTAATAATTGAGGCTTGTATCGGTTACCGTTTGAGGCGATGGTTGTTATATACTGTGATAATTGTAAGGTTGTATAAGTATCATATTGTCCAATAGCAAAATTTAATAGTAAATCTGGACTCATATTTGTTCCTATGTTACCTACACTTTCAACTGGCAGGTCTATTTCTGTTTTTACTCCTAGTCCTAACTGATTAAATGTTTCTCTATAGGTTTTAAAAGCATTAGTAGTATCGACATTAAATGGTGCATTATAAAAGTAATTAAAATTAGCAACTTTCATAGCTATTTTAAACTGATAAATGTTAGATGAATGTCTTAAGGCATCTATATCATTAACATTACCTAGATTCATCCAAGAACACTTTTTAGGTTTTGAATATATTTTTATACAACTATCTGTTTGATATTCACCAATACTTATGGCATTTGTATTATAACCTACTAGCATTGAAGCGGCTTTAACTACACTTCCTGGGGTTACTGGACTAGTCATTACGCCTGGTGTTATGTCGTAAGTCTTATAGGTTTCATTTTCTTTTAGTACTTGTTTACCTGTCATTGCTAGTACTTCTCCTGTATTTGGTTCTTGTATTACTGCATAAATATGGTTGAAGAACTCAGTACTTGGTTCATTTTTAGTTTTAATTATTTCTTCTTCTAAGATTTTTTCTATTTCTTGTTGAAGCTTTATATCAATAGTTAAAACAATGTCATTACCACGCCTACCTTCTTTATTTAATACTGCATTATTATTGCTTATTAATCTGTAAGTGTTCTTTTCGCCTTTTAAAAATTCTTCATATTGTTTTTCAATATAGCTTACACCTACTTTATCATCTAATGTATATCCTTTATCTAAGTAGTAATCTTTATTTTCTTTAGCAATACTTCCAATATTACCTAAAATACTTCTAAATGTTTCACCATAAGGATAGATACGTTTCCAATCATATTTAATATTAAATCCAACAAGTTCATCTACATGTTCAGCTATGGCGGCTATTTCTTGGTCAGTTACTTTATCTTTTTTTATTACTTTGTCTTCATAGGAATAACCAGAGTTCATCAGATAGTATATTTGAGCTGTTTCTTTGTCTAGTTCACTAAATGATGCTAAGTCTTCAGCAGTTACTCTATTTAGTTTTAGGTAATAGATATCAGTGTCTGTAAGTTGTCTTTGTTTATATAACTCTTTCTCATTATCACTAATTAGGGAATCTGCATGTTCTTTATTATTAGTAATAAAAAAGTCTTTTAAGACATGTTCTGATATATCACTGTAATCAATTTCTATTTTATTTGCTATTAAGTAAGCTATTTCTATTTCTTTAGCAGTACTTACTTTATTTTCTTTTTTATAATAGATTATTGGTATAGCTACATTATCAACAAGGATGTTGTAGTTTCTATCATAGATTCTGCCTCTAGGTGCTCTACTACCTGCTACTAGTCTTTCAGTTAGTTTCTCTAATTCTTTTGTATAGATTGATTTATCTATTATAATAATGTGTATAAGTTTTATAGCTATAAGGCAGAATAAAAATAAAGTAATAAATATTAAAATATTAAATCTGTTATTTATTTTGTTTTTTTTGATTGGTTTTTTTACATTTTTTTTAGAATTCACAATATCACCCATTACTATTGTGCTACATAATATGGAAGTTATTTAATATATTTATATAGAGGTGATTAAATGGAATTTTTAATTAAAGGTTATGTAAATAATTTGACTGAACAAAATATTGTGGATTACGCCTATAAAAATGGTGTTAGTGTTACTGATGAGGAGACTAAAATAATATATTTATATGTTAAGAATTATTGGCAGGTGTTTTTAAAAGGCAATGCTGATGGGCTTTTTATGGAGTTAAGGGAGAAGCTTCGCCCTAATACTTATCAAGTAATAGTTAAATTATTTAACGAATATAAAAGTAAGATGTAAAAGTCTTACTTATTTTATGTCTTTAAATTGTTTGTTTCTAATCATTTCTATTTCTTCTTTATAGAATGGTGTGTCATTAATCCATGGTGTTTCTAATATTTTAGGAACTGATTCTAGTCTTTTGTTATAAATTATATTAATTAGAGTATCAAACCCAATAGTTCCATATCCAATGTTTTCATGACGGTCTTTATGTGAGTCTACTAGATTTTTACTATCATTAATATGAATGCATTTTATATAACTTAAACCAATTTCTTTATCTATTTCATCTAGTATGTTATCAAAATCAGCAATATCATAACCAGAGTCATGTAAGTGACATGTATCAAGGCATATTCCTATTTTAGATTTATTATTAATACCAGATATTATTTGCTTTAGTTCTTGAATTGTTCTTCCTACTTCTGTTCCTTTACCTGCCATAGTTTCAAGTAGTATAGTAACATCAGCATTACTTGATAAGACTTCATTTAGAGCATTTATAATGTTCTTACAAGCAATATCTATCCCCATATTAACATGGCTTCCTGGATGAAGAACTATATAGCGAATGTTTAATTCAACGCATCTTTTTAATTCTTGTTTTAAGAAATCTATAGAGAATTGGTATTTTCTTTCATCTGTTCTATTAGCTAGATTAACAATATATGGAGCATGGACTATTACATTATTTAGGTCAATGTTATTTGACTTCATTAATTCTAATGCATCACTAGTCAATCTATTATCTATAGAACTCCTCATTGTATTTTGTGGAGCTCCTGTATAAAACATAAAGGCATTAGCATCATATGAAAGAGATTCTTCTACACTACCTAACATTTGAGTACTTTTATTAAAAGTTACATGACTACCTATTATTAGCATTTTTATCACCAATACTATTATAACAAAAAAAAAGACACTTAGTGTCTTAATTTAATTATTTTATGGAATTATTGGCATTGCTATTTCTGTACATACACCAGCAATAACTTCATAGTATTGTGCTCTTAAAGTAGCTGCTGCTTTACCTACTCTTAAGTTTTCTGGTAAATTAGCAACAGGTACAGCTTCCCCTGAAGCAGGCATCTTAATCTTAGTTGTAGGGGTTGGTTCAACATTTTCTTTTTTGTATGAAGATGTACCTTCACCTCCACCTACTACAGGTGATTGTTTTGATGGAAATTCATATTTTGCAGTATCTCTTGCAACGAATGCATATGAATAACTTGTACCTTCATCATTCATAACTACCATTACATATGCAAATGACGATGAATCAGTTACTGGAATTGGTGTTGCAGCTGGTTCAGCTTTTGGCCACCAATCACCAAATGGTGTTTTACCACCCTTTTCTAATTTAACGCAACTGTAGTTTGCATCATTTGACACTGGTATGAAATATACCCTTGAAGTATCATTAATTGTGATTCCATCAGAATCGTTAGCCATTAAACTAACTGCTGTCATGTAACTAGAACCACTACTGATATAAGTACTTTTTCTTGAATTACTGATATACTGAGTTACACTTGGTATTGCGATTAACATTAATACACCTAAGATTATGATAACTGCTAATAACTCGATAAGTGTAAAACCTTTTTTGTTCTTTAACATAATTTTTTCTCCTTTTTTTCATTTTTATATCTTTGTACTGCTAGTTGATATCACTTAATAATTGTTTTATAACAATTACTAGCCAGTCTCCAAAAGATTACTTTCATTAAATATTGGAAGTTATTATTACTATAGGTACATATAGTATTAATGTAGCTTACTTACTTTGAATTTGTTTAAGCTACTTCCTCAACCAATTCTAGTTCTCTTCCTTCTACCTTAATAAGATGATATCACGTCTTATTTTACTAGTCAATCCAGTTTTTGCAATTTTACAATTTTTTAATATATTTTTATCGAATTAACATCAATATCTATACCATAATCATGTAGCTGCTCATGAAGAGCTATACGTATAGAATCACTGTCAACTTTCTCATAGTTTACATCTGAGCCTTTTAATATTAAGTCTAGTCTACCTGCAGTGCTTAACTGGTCACGATTAGCTAAAAAGATACCTCTTACCTTGGTGATTGCATCATCACTTAAGTTGTTGCAATCATTATCTTCACAAGTAACTAGATGTGCATAATACTGTCTTTCTGTCTTACCATCAACCACTTTGTTAACAATAGCCACAAAAGAACGACTCTTGCTATATACTGAATCAAATGGTGACCTATCTAGACCACTAGTTCCAAGTTTATCTAATTTTATAATTGTAACTCCACCAGTATTAGGATATTCAATGCTAGAATCACTTCTTACTTTATATTCCGCTGCTGATATCATTCTTTTAGCATCATCTATAAAGGCATCTTTCTTGTTCCTATCAATGGTTGCAATTATATTTGGAATGGCGATTGACATAATAACACTTAAAATTATTATTACTGCCAACAATTCTATTAATGTAAAACCTTTTTTCATATCTTCACCTACCTTAGTAAAATTATATATGGTTTTGGTTTTTTTTTCAATAGAATAGACAAGAAACATTTTATCCTTGTCTATTTTTAATATGTACATATGTACTTATTTTATTCTAATTATATCTTTATAAGCTGGATTAATTATAATTTCTACTTCACTATATAGGTCTTTAGTATAATTATAAATCTTTTTTTCTTTTAAATTGTTAATTATATCATCAACTATTGTTCTTATTCTAAAATTGAAATTTTTAACTGAATAATCAATTCTGATTTCTCGACATTTAGAAAAATCATCAATTTCTTCTACATTTATATCATAGATTCCATTTAAATATTTATAATTTATAACAATCTCATCTGTTAATTCTCTGTCATAGATAATCTTATAATTTTTATTATCATCTATTTTGGGAACACTTATTTTAATACATTCTGAATATCTATCTATTTTTATTTTTTTAAATCCTTCTTTCATAGTAGTTTCACTATAGTAACCTTTATTTATAAATTGATAATCCATTAATTCATAAGCTGTTACTACTGACCCTACTCCTATAAGAATAAAACCTAATATTAATGTTATTAAATGTTTTTTCATTACTCTTTACCTCCAATCAATCTAAACAGTATGCTAGTTATTGATGAAAATATGAATATTAGTCCTATTAGTATTATGGTAACTCCTATAAATACAATACCTTTAAACATTAATCCTATAAATACTGATAGTATTATAAATAAACCAATTATTGTAAATATGAATGGTATTGAAACTAATGCTGCAAAGATGTTAACTATTATTCTTAATGCTGATAATTGTTCTTTAGAATCATTATATTCTGTTATAATTGGTTCTTTTATGCTGCTATCTATGTTTTTTTCTTTTTTTGGTTTAGTAGTTTTTGTTTCTTTATTTTTTTTATTTTGACTATTTGTATCACTACTATGGTTCACAACACTGCAATAAGTGCTATATATTATTGCTGCAATTATCAAAGCTCTTACTATATTTATGGTAATTATCCAAATAATAGATACTGGATTGTCAAATCCAAATAGGATGTTGCCATTAAACATTGCTCTACCTAAATGGTCTAATACGGATACAAAAATGTTAACAACAAATATACCAGCTATACATATTAGTATGGATATTAATGTATTAGTTATATCAAGATTGTTATTTTTAGCAAAATTATTAAACTCTCTTTCTGCTGAGTTAACTAAATCTCTAAAGAATTTTATTAGATTATTTAATAAATCATTGCTGCTATATGTATCAGATATTTTATAGCCTCTTAGGATTTCTTTTGCTAAATCATCTATATTACCAAATGCAGCTACTGCTTCTTTCTCTTTTTTGCCATCTTTAATTTTTTGATCTATATGGTTACTATATTCTAGAATTATATCATCTACTTCACTGGACTCTAATATTGACAGTTTTTTACGCAATGTTTCTAGAAATTCATTTTTATTCATTAATTTTCATCTCCTTAAAATAATTATTTACACTATCTGAGAAACTACGCCATTCAGTTAAAAGCTCATTTCTTTTTTTTAAACCTAGGGTGGTTATTTTATAATACTTTCTTGGTGGTCCTTCATTAGACTCTACTAGATATGTATCACATAGATTATCATTAGTAAGTCTTTTTAGTAATGGATATATAGTTCCCTCGTTTACATCAGCTACTTTTGAAACTTCATTAACTAATTCATAACCATACATATCCTTTTCACTTACTGAACAAAGTACAATAAGTTCTAATACGCCTTTTTTAAATTGAGTAATCAAATTAATACCTCCATTTGATATCATTATATTATGACTACTATGCATTGTCAAGTACTTGTTTTTAAATAGTAGCTACACAAAATTAAAACAGGTTTATTACCTGCCTTTATTTTATTTATGTAGCATGTTAAGTAGATTAACTTTAAACATATCCTTTTCTGGATTAGTTTTAGATATCATTACACCTTTATAAGTACCAAGCTCTGCTCTATGCCCTTCTTCTAATATACCTTCTGGAGTAATATTAGTAAGTAGAACTACATTCTTATCTTCATAGATTGTATAGTGTAATCTTATTTCTCCATGAACTTTTGCAAATATCTCAGCTGTTGGTAACTTTAATTCATAGCTTCTAGTTTTATCTTTTTTTGATACAGATACTAGTTCCCCTAAAAAGTTACCATTTCTAATTTCTGGATAATATTCAAAAGTTAATTTCTTATAAGCAAGCATGTTGTATTTTCTAACTGTACGTTCTTTTTTCTTAAAGTTATTCTCATTTAAGTACTCAAAAATATGATACTGTTTCATAACCATTCAACCCCCTATTGTTTTCTTGGTTAACCCTTGTATGTTCAAGATGGCTAAATTATAACATATTTTTTGACAGATGTCAAACATTTATTTGGATTCTACTATTAATTTAATAGCAGTTCTACTTTCTCCATCGATAATGATATCAGCAAATGCTGGCGTACAGACTATATTTTTACCTGTTGGTGCTATGAATCCTCTTGCTATTGCTATTGCTTTTATAGCTTGATTTAGTGCTCCTGCCCCTACTGCTTGTATTTCAACAATTCCTTTTTCTTTATATACATTAGTTAGTGCTCCTGCAACCGAGTTTGGGTTTGATTTAGAAGAAACTTTAAGTGTTTCCATATTTATTTCATCATCCTTTCATATCTATAATTCAGTATATGTTTAAGGATTTAAAAAAGAACTTAGTTACTTAACTAGTTCTTAAGAGAATGCTTTTATATGTCTGTTCTATTTAGTAAGAAGTCTAACGCACTTATTTGTTTTATGCCATTATGATTATTAGTATCATAATCCAATGTTATTAAATATTTAGGATAATGATCTTTTATTGCATCCAATGGTGCCAATTCTCTTTCTAATGTGTTTTTATCTCTTACTGATAAAGCAACTTGAATATATTTAGTTTCATTGTCTGCTTCTATAACAAAATCAACTTCAGAATCATCATTCTTTCCTACATATATTTTATAACCTTTTCTTTTCAACTCTAAGAATATAATGTTTTCAAGTATATGACCTAAGTCAGTATTTTCTTTATTTCCTAACAAATAATTTCTTAATCCTAAGTCACATAAATAATATTTTTCTAAAGTTTTCAAATGCTGTTTTCCTTTTATATCATAGCGATTTACTTTATACATTATAAAACTTTCTAATAAAGCATTTACATAGCTTTCGATTGTATTTACTGAGTTTTTCCTTCCATTTGAATTTAATGTATCACTTATTTTATTTATAGATACTAAATTACCTATATTATCAAATAAAAATCTAACAACGCTATCAAGCATTAAAACATCATTTATTTGTTTTCTAGATATTATATCTTTCATTAAAACTGTATTATAGACACCATCCAAATAATTCATTATTAAGGTTTGATCATTATCTAAATTTATCAGATATGGAAATCCACCATTTAAAGTGTAACTTAAATAAGCTTTTTGTTCATTTTCCTCTTTTATTGCACAAATGTATTCTTTAAATGATAATGGTAGCATATGGATTTGCATGTATCTTCCAGTAAGATGTGTTGCTAATTCTCCTGATAGCATATAGGAATTTGATCCTGTTATATAAATATCCAAGTTTTCTTTTAAATGGAGACTGTTAACACAACGTTCAAAATTAGGAACATTTTGTACTTCATCCAAGAAGATGTAATTCATTTTATCTTTTATTGATTTATTCATTATATAATCATGCAATTTTTGTTCATTTAGTAAATCACGATATTCATTGTTTTCAAAATTTATATCTATTATTTGTTCATCAGATATATTACTTGTAAGCAAATAATCTTTATAAATAGAGAATAAAGTAGACTTACCACATCTTCTTATTCCAGTTATAACTTTTATTATTTGTTTGTCTTTTAGCTTTATTAACCAGTTCAAATAATCTTCTCTTTTTATCATCTTTATCACCTGCTAATATGATAGCATGTCTAATACATAAAGTAAAGTTTTTTCATTTGAATGAAAAAACTGTTTGAAGTTTGCTTTTTTATTACTTAAAGAAGAAATAAGAATAATGGTTCTTGAATATTAAGGAGTGAGGAGTATAAAAGCCCAGATAACTCCTTTTTACTTGAAAGATAATTTATATAATAATATCTAGATATTTATTCAATTTAAAAAGTGAAAGAAATTTCTATCACCCCCTTATTGTTTATGCACCAGAATAACTAAAAAAATCAGATTGATAGTATATACTAACAGTCTGACTTGTTATTTAATTCTCTAATTATAATAATTTATTAATTGAACATTTTTTCAAATATTTTTTTAGCTTCTTTTTTTATTTCAAATACAACTATTGTTATATTATCTCTTCCACCATTTTCTATTGCCTTATCTTTTAAAATTATTGGTATTTCTTCAATGCTATTAGACATTGATACTGCAATATCTTCTTCACTTACCATATCTGTAAGTCCATCACTACATATCAAATAGCGGATTCTATCTTTTATTTTATCAGTGAATATGTATGGTTCAATTTGCATTTCGTTTGGAAATATTCCCAAGTGTTGGGTTAGTTCTCTTCTATTATTATGACGAGTAGTAATATGATCATAAGAAACTTGTTCAAGGGTTCCTTTTTCATATTTATAGATTTTACTGTCACCCACATTAACTACACTTATACTTGTTTTATCAATATATACTGCTGCTACTGTTGTACCCATTCTTTTTATTTTATTTATTTTCATGTATTGGCAGATTTCCATATTAGCTGAAAATATCGCATTTTTTACGCCTTCTAAGGTTGTGTTTTTTATTTTTTGAAATGTTGTTGCAGCTATTTTAGAAGCTATTTCACCACTTGATTCTCCACCCATACCATCAAACACTGCGATGATACATTTATCACATTTTGCTGTTTTTGCTATCGATATTTCTTCATTAATATCTGTTAATATTCGCCTATCAAAAACAAAATTGTCTTCATTGTAAGCTCTTACTATACCTTTATTGCTAATAATAGCACTTTTTATATTTATTGCCATTATTATATTTCCCTTGTTTCTACTTCTCTAGTACTGCTTTTTTGAACTTCAGTATTTTGCCAAGCACTCCATTCTTTCCATCTCCAGAAGTAGTAGGTATAAACTCTACTTCTATCTTGGTATCTGTATTCAGTACGATATGTAGTAGGATTTGCTACTTGTTGAGTGCCATTTGGTACCCAACAGCCCATTGTATTACTTGAATTACAAGTTGAGCCAGCATCATATCTTACAGCAAGGCCTCCAACTGTTACACTATTGGGAAGATTATATTTAGTTGAAGCATAAAATGTTTTAGGACTCCATCCACCATATGGACAACTTCCTGCAGATGAATAAATATATACATATCCAGCACTGTTCATGCATCGATGGGCAATCCAGTTATATTGCGTATAATAGGTTACTGGATTCGCTGCTTGTTGTGTTTCTACATTACGCGTATCTGTTTTGGTATATACTGTTGTACTCCATCCACTCCACTGACCATACTGACCCCAATCACTAGTCTCACGCTCATATGTCCAACCACTTAAAGTTTTAGATGTAGAAGTTGTTGTTTCTTTATCCCTATAACGCCATTGCTTAGTTTTTTTAGGTGGTGTTACTGGAATATTATTTGTATTGTTATTATTGTTGTTTTGGTTAGCATTATTAGTAGTATTTTGGTTATTATTGCTTGTTTCTGCAGGCTTTTGCTTAGCTTTTACTGTAATATTACACTCTGCTACTATTTTTTCATCATTCAATGTGGCACGCACTTTTGTAGTTCCCTCAGCTACAGCTTCAATTTTGCCATTAGTTACAATTGCAATATCAACATTTTCACTAGTCCACTTTATTTCTTTATTACTAGCATTTTCAGGACTGATAGTTGCTTCTAAAGTTTCACTAGCTCCAACTTCTAGGGTTATAGCTCCTTTATTTAAAGTTAAGTTTTCTACTGCTATTACTTTTTCTACTATTTCAATTTTAATAGTATCTAACACTTTGTCATTTTGAAACATCTTAACTTCAACAGTGCCAGTGGATTTAGCTTCAACTGTTCCATTTTTACTAATGGTAGCTATTTTCTTATCACTACTCTCCCACCTAAGTTCATTTCTATTTATATCATTATCAGATATTTTTAGTTTTTCTTTTGTATTATTTTCCATTTTTATTAAATCATCAATGAAAACTATTTTATTTGTCTTATTTTTATCTTTACCAAACGAAAATAATATTATTGGAATAACTATTAATAGTAATAATATTGTTAATAAAATTACCTTTTTCTTTTTTGAATCTTTTTTTTCATTATTTGGTAATTTATTTACTTTATTTTCTTTTGTTTCTTTAAAAGTTAATGCTGTTTCTTCTTTAATTGATATGGTTCCTTCTTTTACTGAGTCACTATGAATACTTACTGTCTTGTCTTCTTCTATATTTGTATCTTCCATATAATCATCATAAATACTCACTGTTGCATTTAAAGCATCTTTAGCATTGGTTTTAGAATTATTTTTTAATTGCATTTGGCTTTCTTCTTTTAAAGCTTCTAAAACTACTTTATCTTTTTTCTTGATGTGTTTTTGTAATTCATCCCTAAATTCCTTAGCATTTGTGTAACGTTGCTTTGGATTATAAGCACAAGCTTTAAGTATTGCTTCTCCTAGACCATCTTTAGCATTCGCTGGCTTTGGAATTTTATCACCTTTCATTCTTTGTTCTTGGGCTTTTTCTTTTGCACTATATGTTATTGCTTCAGGATAGTCTGGTAAGAATGGTGTTCTATTATTATTTAGTAATCTATATAAAACGATTCCTAATGAGTATAAATCAACTGAAGCATTATAAGGCTTATTATTGTATATTTCTGGTGCCATATATAAATAAGTACCTTTTTTGCTCATTCCAGAAGTAGTTTTTTCAACCATTCTTGCTACTCCAAAATCTCCTAGTTTATAATCACCTAATTTTGATACAAAAATGTTGTCTGGTTTAATATCACGATGAATTACGTTAAGTTTTCGGCAATGTTCTAAGGCCTTACAAATATCAATACCTATTTTTATTATTTCATTTCTACTTAAAGACTTATTAGCACAATATTCATCAAGTGGTGTTAATAATTCCATTTTAATTATTATTTCAAAACCTATTTCATCTTCTTTTTCAATTACTTTATGATCATCAAAATTAACGATGTTAGTAACACCTTTGAATTTATACATCATCTCTACTTCATTGACAAAGTCTTCTGTTACTGTACGGAAATAATCTCTAACTTCTTTTTCGCTCATTCCATCATTAAAAGCTTGTTTAAGTTCTGTTTTATCATTTGGAATGTTAATTATTTTTATTGCAGCATGATAAGTCTTATTAAATTCTTTTCTTGAAACTTTATAAACACGCCCAAAACTTCCTTCACCAATAAGAGAGTCAACTATCCAAGAATCAAAAATTATTTCGCCTTTTTCGTATTGTTTAGACATATAATCACATCCATTTCTTTATGACTATTTTGCTTTTAATTTTTTATTTAGTATTAGTATTGTTAAAACAACAAATACTGTTGATAATATTAGTAGATTCAACCAAGCTAATTGTAAGTGACTAATTGTATAATTATAAAAAGTTTCTGTTTCTTTTATAATTTGTGGATATATTAATGACAAATCCATTGGTAATGAATTAAGATTGGCTATAGTTCCATATGCTTCCATTCCCCATCTTGAGAATATTGCTGTTGATATCGTTTTAGTAATTCCTGATAATTCAAATAAGATTCCTGAGAATATAAGTTGTGGTATTAATAATAGTGGTACTGAAGTCATTGCTACTTCGGTATTTGGTACTATTGCTGATATGAAAAGTCCTATTGTTGAAGATGAAAATGATACTAGAAAAGCAGTTATCAACATCTCAAAAAAGGCAGTTCCCATTATAAGTCCTTTATCTGGCATATTAGCTAGTAGTGCAAAAGTTACCATTAATAATAAAGATTGAATAAAACATATAACTCCTAAAATTGCTAATTTAGAAAAAACATAGGATTTTACTTTCACTCCTGCTAGAAATTCTCTTTTTAATATTGGCAATTCTTTGCATATTTCCTGTATTGCATTTAGTATTCCTAACCAAATACTTGAGAATACTAAAGCAAATAAAATTGAACGAGTTTTTTCATAACTTTGAAATAGTGTATCACTGATTACAAATGAAATTAAGAATACAACTATTGGTGCTTGAAGTAGCAAAAATGCTAATTGTATTTTGTTATTTTTAATAAGATTAAAATACCTCTTTGTTAAATTTATAAATTGACTAAAACCAGATTTTTTATTTTTTGATTCTATTTTTTCCACTGCATACGATCCTGCTGTATCCACATCATTGATGGATTCAAACTTAGTTTTAAAATGTTCTGAATTGTTATTTACTAAATTATAAATATCAACAAAATTATCTACTTCAAAAAACTCTAAAGAATCTTCTGGGGTTCCTGAGAAACATAAATTGCCTCCACGACCCATAAAGATTATTTTATCACATAGATGTAGGTTTAATGGTGTATGTGTAACCATGATGATTGTTTTTCCCATTTCACTTAATTTTTTCAGTGTTATCATTAAGTTTCTTTCAGTTCCTGGATCTAATCCACTAGTTGGTTCGTCTAAAAAGAAAAGTCCAGGGTCTGATAATAGTTCAATGGCAATTGATGCACGTTTTTTTTCACCACCACTAAGTCTTCTAATAAATGTATTTTCTTTACCAGTTAATTCAACCATCTTAATAACTTCTTTGATTCTTTTTTCTTTTTCTGCTTTGTCTGTATCACTTGGCATTCTTAAATTTGCTGCATAGTATAACAAATCTTTTAAAATTAAATCATTATGGACTATATCTTGTTGTGGTACGAATCCTATGCTTTCTTTTAAGGCTGAGAAATTTGCAAATAAATCTTCATTATTAAGCAATACTTGACCACTTGTAATGGCAGTATATCCACTCAAACAATTCATAACACTAGATTTACCAGCACCACTTCCGCCAACTATTGCAACGAACTCTCCACCTTCTATTTTAAGGCTGACATCATTTACAATATTCTTTTTACCATTTTTTATCTTAACTGTTTTTGTTATCTTTTTTGCAATGAGATTTATTCCATTGGTGTCTATCTTATATATTATTGTATTAGCTACAAATAAAAATTTACATACTGTTAGTAATATTACATCTTTTTCTTTTAATGCTTTTTTAGAATCTAATTGTTCATTATTTATTGTGACTGGATTAACACCACTATAATTTTCAATGTAGTATTTACCATTTTCATATGATATCTTAATGTGTTTGCGTGATACTGTTGGATGGTCTACTCTTAAATTTGAAGCTTTATCCCTACCAATAATTAAATCTTCTTCTGTTAGTCTTACAGCTTTCCAACTAGAGTCATTTTTAAGCTTTTTGGTAGAAAAGAGCATTAATATTCCAGAATCAAGTGGTCTTTCGAGATTATCAACACGAATAATATCATTATCATCTAAATACTTTGACTCTGTTTCAATATTGTTTATAAACAATTTGTTTTTACTATTGTTATCAATGATACGACATTTGTCTTTTTTTAATTCAAAATAACCATGATGTCCTGACATAAGATTTGAACTTATAACAATGTCATTATCTTCTAATCTACCAAAAGTTATTTTTTCTTTTTCAAATTTTTTCAAATCATAATTTGATATATTCTTACCATCAAATATACTCACTATGAAACTAGTGTCTCTAGAAGCTTTTTTATTTGTACTTTCTAGAACACTAATTGTTTTCTCATTGACATCTTCTCTCACCATAAATTTACTTCCTTTTGTTATCTAAACTTTCATATTTATTATATTATTACAGGATATAAAAGTCTATATAAATAGTATTATTGATAGTGTAAAATGGTAGCGGAAAACAAAAAAAAGGAACTCTATGATATAATTCTATTACAATCAAACAATAGAAAATAAGGAGTTCCATATGTATATCA
>JGI994J12354_10003156_pt1 | contig 15580 bp, 13 predicted proteins | sample IntmicLarv3ML3BL_FD_12354 | JGI IMG/M metagenome (IMG submission 12354)
GACGACCTGATGCGGCTCTTTGGCGGCGAGCGCCTGAGCAATATCATGGAAACCCTGCGCACCCCGGAGGATATGCCCATTGAGGCGCGCATGGTCAGCAACCGCATCGAGGGCGCGCAGCGCAAGATTGAAGGCCAGAACTTCGCCATCCGCAAAAACGTGCTGAAATTCGATGACGTGATGACCCGGCAGCGCGAGCTGATCTATGGCCAGCGCAATCAGGTGCTGGAGGGCGAAGAACTCGCGCCTCTCATCTTCAAAATGGCACAGGATGGAATTGCGGAAGCGGTCGATTTCTTCTGCCCCGCAAGCAACGATCCGGAGGACTGGAATGTGGGCAGCCTGCGGGAAAAATACCTGGGCTGGCTCACCATGCCGGACGATTTCAAAGAAAGCGGATTTGATTCAGAGGACATCGCGGAGCTGCTGAACGGACGCTTTGCCGCAGCCTATGAGCAGAGGCAAAAAGAGCTGGGCGACGACCTGATGCACCAGTTGGAGAGCATGGTGCTGCTGCGCAGCGTGGACACCTACTGGATGGAGCACATCGACGCGATGGACGCGCTCAAGCGGGGCATCGGCCTGCGGGCGTACGCACAGGAGGATCCTGTTGTGGCGTACCGCATGGAAAGCTTTGATATGTTCGATCAAATGACCCGCAGCATCCGCGAGGAAACCGTGAAGAACATGCTGACCCTGCGGGTGCGCAGCCAGGCGGAAACCGAGCGCCGCGAGGTGGCAAAGGTGACGGGCACCAACGCCGGGGGCGATAATTCTGACGTCAAACGCCCCGTGCGGCGCACCGGAAAAAAGGTGGGGCCGAACGATCAGTGCCCCTGCGGCAGCGGGAAGAAATATAAGAACTGCTGCGGAGATGTGCGCAAGAATTAGCAAGAACTGAATAACCAAAACAAAATCGGGCCGCTCAATTTTAAGGAGCAGCCCGGTTTTTGTTGATGCTTCGTAAATTGTTTATTCTTTTGTGTTTTTTAACGCACGCCGCCTTGACTTTCCCCGCAAATGGTGCTATGATATAGTAAAGAAAACAGTCAGAAAAGAGGGGCTATCGCAATGAATCCGAACCGAAAATTATTTACATCCGAATCCGTCACCGAGGGGCATCCCGATAAAATCTGCGACCAGATTTCCGACGCCGTGCTGGACGCTATCATGGAGCAGGACCCGAACGGGCGCGTCGCCTGCGAATGCTGCACCACCACGGGCGTTGTCTGGGTGATGGGCGAAATCAGCACCTCGTGCTATGTGGATATCCCCCGCATTGCGCGGCAGGTGATGATCGACGTGGGCTACGACAGCGCGGAAAAAGGCTTTGACGGCAACACCTGCGCGGTTTTGACGGCGCTCGACGAGCAGTCGCCGGACATTGCGCTGGGCGTGGACAACAGCATGGAAGTGAAGACGAGCGAGGCGAGCGACGCGGGCGGCGGCGCGGGCGACCAGGGCATGATGTTTGGCTATGCCTGCGACGAAACGCCGGAGCTGATGCCGATCTCCATCTCGCTGGCACACGCGCTGGCGCGGCAGCTGACGCTTGTGCGCAAAAACGGCACACTGCCGTATCTGCGGCCGGACGGCAAAAGCCAGGTGACCATCGAATATGACGAAGACGGCACGCCTGTGCGCGTGGATACCATCGTGGTGTCCTCCCAGCACGCGGCGGAGGTTCCGCTGGAGCAAATCCGGGCGGATATCGTGGCGCACGTGATCAAACCCATCGTGCCGGCAGAGATGATGGATGACGATACCACGATTTATGTGAACCCCACGGGACGTTTTGTTGTGGGCGGCCCGCAGGGAGACAGCGGCCTGACCGGACGCAAAATCATTGTGGATACCTACGGCGGCTACGCGCGGCACGGCGGCGGCGCGTTCTCCGGCAAAGACCCCACCAAGGTGGACCGCTCGGCGGCTTACGCGGCGCGGCACGTGGCGAAGAATATCGTTGCGGCGGGGCTTGCCAGGCAGTGCGAGGTGCAGCTGGCGTATGCCATCGGCGTGGCGCATCCGGTTTCGATCCGGGTGGAGACCTATGGCACGGGAACGATGCCCGATACCGAACTCAGCGCGCTGGTGGACCGCGTGTTTGACCTGCGCCCGACGGCGATCATCAACAACCTGCAGCTGCGCCGTCCGATTTATCGGCAGCTGGCCGCGCTTGGCCACGTGGGCCGCACGGATATCGACCTGCCATGGGAGCAGCTGGATTATGTCGATAAGCTGAAGAATACGAAGTAAGTATCTCCCTGACAATAACATAATGAATGATCTTGTCCCCCCGCGCATACACATGAGTGAATCTTGTGCATGCAGGGGGGACTTTTGTTGTCTCGATTATCGCGTTTATTGAGTTTTTTGCCTGTTTTTTTGCTGATTTTTGCGGCGTGTGATACCGGCGGGCGCATGGATTTGCGGCTGTTTTGCGAAAAGTATTCTGAAACAGCGGCGGCGCAGGCACGATTAGAACCGTCACAATTCATCGCCCGGCAGCGGGAGGACGGCTGCAAATATGAGGCCTACATCACGCAAACGCTGCTGATTGTATTGGATGCGCAGCCGGATGGGCAAATCCACACAATATCGCTGACGGCGCTGCCGGAAATCACGCGGGGGGAGCTCCGGCGCGCGGCGCTTGACATCATCAAAACATATTGCGGGGGCAGCGAAGATGCCATCGAGCGCTGGTTGAACAGCATGTATGCGGGCGAGACGGAGGTGCTGGGGTATCACACGGCGGAGGAAAACGGCTTCCGCCTGAGCTATGCCGCAAACGCCGCCGGGCGGTATCTGCGCGTTTCGCGCCTGCGGGATCTGCCGGAAGAGCCGCCGCTGCCCACACTCAAAGAATATAGTAAATGAACTTGAAACTCAAAACAATCAATCTTCGAAAATCCATATATCAAAGATTTTCTTCGATTTCTTGTTGATTTTCTAAGTTGATTAACTATACATAGAGGAGACCGGAGATGAAGGATAATGCATGGCATGCGATGACAGGGCGGCAGGCAATGGAGGGATTGGGCGCGGCCGCTGCCGGGCTGACGAACGAGGAGGCCAGACGCCGCCTGATAAAGAATGGCCCCAACGCGCTGACCCGCCGCAAGACGAATAAGCTGCTGCGTTTTTTGGCGCAGTTCAAGGATTTCATGGTGATGGCGCTGCTGGCCGCCGCCGCGATTTCCGCTGTTTCCGCGGTTATTCACGGGAGCCGCGACTTCCTCGATTCGATCATCATCGCGGGGATTGTAATAATCAACGCGATTGTGGGCGTGATGCAGGAGGGCAAAGCAGAGCGTGCGCTGGAGGCGCTGCAAAAAATGTCCGCGCCGCATGCGATGGTGCTGCGAAACGGCCAAAAGATGAGCATCCCCGCTGATCATGTGGTGCGCGGAGATGTCCTGATTCTTGCTGCCGGCGATTTGGTTTGCGCGGATGCCCGCCTGCTAGAATCCAACCAGCTCAGCACACAGGAAAGTGCCCTCACGGGGGAATCCATGCCCTGCCGCAAGGACGCGGACGCACGGCTCGCGGCAAACGCGCCGCTGGGTGACCGCAAAAACATGGTGCTGTCGTCCTCCATGGTGCTTACGGGCAACGGCAGGGCGGTCGTCACCGCAACGGGCATGCACACGGAGGTCGGGAAAATCGCGGGCATGCTCAGTGCCGAACAATCGCCCCCAACGCCGCTGCAGATCAGGCTCGAAAAAGTTGGGCGGCAGCTGGGCATCGGTGCCATGGCGATCAGCGGCCTGATTTTTTTGATGGGATTCTTACAGGGCGTGCCCCTGCTGGAAAGCTTTATGCTGGCAATCAGCCTCGCTGTTGCGGCGATACCGGAAGGTCTGCCCGCAATGGTGACCGTCGTGCTTTCCATTGGCGTGCAGCGCATGGCAAAAAGCAACGCCATCGTACGGCGGTTGCCAGCGGTGGAAACCCTGGGCTGCGCGAGCGTGATTTGCTCCGACAAAACGGGCACCCTCACGCAAAATAAAATGACCGTGGCGGAAATTCGCACGGTCGGCGGCATACAGGGGATTGGCAGCAGGGAGGACGAAACGCGGCTGCTGCGGCTGGCGGCGCTGTGCTGCAACGCGGAATTGCGCAGCGGCAAACGTACCGGAATGACAGGCGAACCCACCGAAACCGCGATCACCACAGCCGCGCACAGGCGGCGCATCCCCTTTATGCAGGACAGGGAAACTTTTGCGCGGCTGCGGGAAATTCCCTTTGATTCCAAGCGCAAGCGCATGAGCGTGGTGTGCCGTTTTCCGGAGTCCGGCGGCCCGGCGCAGGGCGTGACGATGATCACAAAGGGCGCGCCGGATGTGCTGATGGCCCGGTGCGGCAGCGTGATGGCAGGGGGGCGCGTGCAGCCCATGACCGAGGCGCTCAAGGGAAAAATTTTTGCGCAGAACGAAGAAATGGCGAACCAGGCGCTGCGCGTGATTGCGGTAGCCATGAGCTCTGCGAGCTCCACAAATTCCGCGAATTTGGCACAAAGCAACGCCGAAGATAATCTGACATTCCTTGGGCTGATTGGCATTCATGACCCGCCAAGAAGAGAAGCAAAGGCTGCTGTCAAGCTATGCAAGCAGGCGGGGATTTTGCCCATCATGATCACGGGGGATCACATAGCCACAGCCAATGCCGTCGCGCGGGAGCTGGGTATGCTGGAGCCGGGCGCAAATTTTGGGGCATCGATGACAGGCGCGCAGCTGGACCGCCTGGATGACGAGGAATTATCGGAGCGGCTCGAAACCTGCCGGGTGTTTGCGCGGGTGACGCCGGAGCATAAAATGCGCATCGTGAAGACGCTGCGCGCCAAAGGGCATGTGGTCGCCATGACAGGCGACGGCGTGAACGATGCGCCTGCGCTCAAGGCGGCGGACATCGGCTGCGCCATGGGCAAGGAGGGCACGGAGGTTGCAAAAGGCGCCGCCGATATGATTTTGACGGACGATAATTTTGCCACCATCGTGCGTGCGGTGGAGGCCGGGCGCGGCATTTATGACAACATCAAAAAGGCAGTGCGCTTTTTGATCGGCTCCAATATGGGCGAAATCGTGGCGGTGTTTTTCGCGTCCATCATGAAGATGCCGGCGCCCCTGCTGCCCATTCAGCTGCTTTGGGTGAATGTGGTCACGGATTCCGCGCCGGCCATCGCCCTTGGGATGGAGGCGACTGACCCGCATGTGATGCGCCAGCCGCCAAAGCCCGTGAACCAGAACTTTTTCGACAAATCCATGGCGTTTCATATGCTGCTGGAGGGGCTGCTCATGGGCATTGTGACGCTGCTGGCCTTTGTGCTGGGGCGGCGGGTGCTGGGCGTGGGCGGCGACGATTTGCTGCTGGGCCGTACGATGGCGTTCACCGTGCTGAGCTTTGTGGAGGTGCTCCATGCCAACAGCATGCGCTCTGAGCGCCCGCTGCTGCGCGTCGGTTTTTTTTCCAACCGGCGCATGAATTATGCGAACTTGCTCTGCGGCGGTTTGCAGTTGGCGGTGGTCACCTTTGTGCCGCTGTGTGAGATGTTCGGCACGGTGCCGATGAACCGCGAGCAATGGCTTGCCGTGGCCGCATTGAGCTTCGTGCCGTCTGTTGTGATTGAGCTGGAAAAACTCACGGGAATTGCCATTGACAGGATGCAAAAAAAACACCGCCCGTCACTTGCGCGCGAACGGGCGGGATGATAAAAATTTAAGAACTTATTCATTCAAACTGAGCTCATAGAAAAGCTCTGCAAAAGCATTCTGATTATATTGTTCGATTTGCCGAAACCGGTGTTTTTCAATCAGATGGCGGGAAGCGGAACGATCTTGCCGCGTGTCAAGGCGGATGATTTGATAGCCCGATGTCTTTGCCCAGTCCAGCGCTGTTTGAAATAATAACTCGCCATATCCCTTGCCCTGATATTCCGGGCGCACATAAAGCCGCTTCATCTCAGCGGCTTCGTTGCATTTATCCAGACTGCGAACGGCAACCGTTCCGACCAGAGAATCATCATCAAACAAGCACCAGAACATGCCCCGGCGCATGTAGACTTCCTCAATGCTGGCAACGTCTGCGGGGTTATAGTCCCAGCCGAGCGCGGCAAAGCAGGAGGCAAAAAACGCCTCAACCAATGGTTGCATTGACGGATTATATGGTTGGAGTTCCGGCATAGTCGTTTACCTCAAATAAAAAATAGCGGCGCAGCCGATTGGCCGCGCCGCAGGTGTATGGTCTTAATTGATATCAATTGATGTGACAGGAACGCTTTGCATTGTACCCACGACATCGGCCCATGCAAGCAATTGGTTGCTTGCGCCCCTGGTGGTTGCGGCTTCCTCTTTAATTTCCTCAATGTCCTCTTTGATCTCCGTGATGTCTGCCTTGATTTCCGTGATATCGGCTTTGACCTCAACGACATCCGCTTTGATTTCTACAATATCCGCCTTGACCTCAACGATGTCCTCTTTGATTTCCACAATATCGGACTCGATTTTATCAAGCCGTTTGTCCATGCCATCAAGCCGAACATTGATTCCGCCAAGCTGGAGATTGATTTCGGACACACTGCCGGTTAACGCTTCCAGCGCGGTGAGAATTTTTTCTTCGTTATTCATTAGATTGGCTCCCTTCCTGCGCGGAAAATATTAGATTGATGCGAGATAAAAAATGCCTGCTCGCCGCAAGCCTTGGAGCGGATGAAGAGGCTCGAACTCTCTACCTCCACCTTGGCAAGGTGGCGCTCTACCAGATGAGCTACATCCGCAAAATCAACATGTGTGTTTCTTGCCTCAAATAGTGTATCAATTTTTTGCGGATTTGTCAAGGGTTTTTTGTTGCGTTTTTTGTGAAAAAGGTGTATACTTAAAACAGAGTAAGAGAGCAGGGAAGGAGAAAAACGATGGAGCAGCGCAAAGCCGCCGTGCGCCAGCCGTTGCTGGGCAAGTATGTGCACGTGCGCGTGACCCGGCCGCTGGGCACAAGCATGCCGGAAACCGGCTCCGGGGCGTTTTATGAACTCAATTACGGCGAGCTGATGGGCGGGGTTGCCGCCGCCGCAAAACCGGAAGGCGCGTTTATCATGGGGGTGCACCACCCCGCGCGTGTGTTTGACGGCAGGGTGATTGCTTTGCTGACCGCCGGCGGGCACAAATATGCCGTTGTGGCGCCGCGGAAAAACCGCTACATCGTGGGGCAAATCCGTAAGGCGATGCGGTTCGCCTTTGCGCCGGAGGACTATCAGCTGCAATGCTTGTATGAGCGCTCCTGCGGGGCGGTGATATTTTGCCGGAGCAGCAGCGACCTGCGCTATTTGCTCATCCGAAACCGCTGCAGCGCCAACTGGGGCTTTGCAAAGGGGCATGTGGAAAACAACGAAACGCCGGAACAAACCGCCCGGCGCGAGATATTGGAAGAAACCGGCCTGCGTGTGCGCCTGCTGCCGGGCTTCAGCTGCCACGCGGAGTACATCATCAAGGGGAGCATCGAGAAGAGCGTGACGATTTTTTTGGCGGAAGCCCCGGACACCCGCACGAAGATTCAGGAGGAGGAGATTGCCGACTACATGTGGGCGACCTACCACAAGGCGCTGTATACTCTCAAGTTTGAGAACGACCGCAACACCCTGCGCAAGGCGCACGCCTATTTGCGGCGCGGGGGTTTGATTTAGTAGGGCGCGATGTCCACATCACGCCACGCCTTAATTCCTCCGCAGGGGTAGCTGTTGCGTTGCCCGGTCCTGATATATTCTTAATAACAAACTGCCCCGTAGATTTTTCCACAGGGCGGTTATTCTTATTCGTCTGCCGGGTGATAATATGCCCAAACGGCTTTTGCGGCGGCGGCGTTCATCCCCGGCACAGCGGCGAGTTCTTCGATTGCGGCGGATTTGATCGCCTTCATCGTTTTCATGCCTTTGAGCAATGCCTGTGCCCGCGCGGGGCCGATGCCCGGGATATCCGTCAGCTCCGAGTTGATGGTGCTTTTTTTATGTTTTTGATGGTGATACCCAATGGCGAAGCGGTGGACTTCCTCTTGGATGGAAGCGACCAGCTGGAAGGCCCGCCCGGTGGCGGGGAAGGCGATTTCACGGCCTGTGGGCGCACCTTCGGACATATCCGCGACCCCTTCGGCTGCGGCGCCGGAGGCGATGGCCTTCGTCTTGTGCTTACCGTCCTTCACCATGCCGAACAGGGGGATTTGCAGACCGAACCCGGCGATCACCGGCTCCACGGCATGCACCTGCCCGATGCCGCCGTCGAGCAAAATCAAATCCGGCAGGCGGGCAAAGCCGACTGCGGCGGCGGTGTCTTTCTTTTCGGAATGTTGTTCTTCCATGTAGCGATTTAGGCGGCGGTGCAGCACCTCTGCCATGCTGGCATAATCATCCTGACCGGAAAACCCCTTGATGGCAAAGCGCTTGTAGGCAGATTTCAGAGGCGCGCCGTTCTGAAATACCACCATGCCGGCCACGTTATCCGCGCCGCCGGTGTGAGAAATATCGTAGGCCTCGATGTAGGCGGGCGGAGCCTTGAGGTTCAGCAGGCGGGCGAGTTCTTCCAGCGCGGCGATGTGCTTGCTCTGGCGGCCGGTGCGGTGCGCCAGCTGCTCAAGCGCGTTTTGGCGGCAGAGCTCCAGCAGCCGTGCGGGCTCACCCTTTTGCCCAACAAGAATATTCACACGGTGACCGGCTTTTTCGCTCAGCCAGTGCTCCAGTAGCTCCGGGTCGGGCACTTCGCCATCCAGCAGCACCCGCCGGGGCAGCGTGCCCTCGCGCATGGTATAATACCGTTCCAGCAGCTCCTGCCGGGCTTCGTTGGTGTTCGCCGTACGCGGCAGAATGAAATGCTCGGAGTCGTAGAGCTTGCCGCCCGCAAAGCGCAGCACCATCCAGCACGCCTGGGTTTGGTCCTCCGCAAGGGCGAACACGTCCTGCTCCTCCACGCTCACGCTCACAACGCTTTGCTTGGTTTTCACCTGTTCCAGCGCGCGCAGGCGGTTGCGCAGGAGCGCCGCACGCTCAAATTCCAGGGCCTCCGCCGCCTCTTCCATTTCTCGCCGAAGCTCCCGTTCGCTCTGTGCGCTGCCGTTGCGCAGGAACTTCATTGCGTCGGCAACGCTTTGCGCATAGGCCTCTTTTGTGATTTTTTTGGCGCACACGCCGGTGCAGCGCTCAATAAAATATTGCAGGCAGGGCCGTCCGCGCCCGATATCACGCGGAAATTTTTTGCTGCAGGTGGGGAGCTTGAACACCTGCCGGGCCTCTTCCAGCGCAAGCCGCGTGGCGTAGGCGCTGGTATAGGGGCCGAGGTATGTGGAATTTTCGTCCGTTTTTTGCAGGGCGTAGGACATGCGGGGGTATTCCTCGCGGGTCACGCGGATCCATTGGTAGCCCTTGGCGTCCTTGAGGAGAACGTTATATTTTGGCGTGTGTTGCTTGATGAGAGAGCATTCCAGCACAAGGGCCTCGTGCTCCGAGCTGCAAACGATGTAGTCAAAATCCGCCACGCGGTCAATGCCGAAGGCGATGTAGCCGTGCCCGTGCTGCTCGTCGATACCAAAGTATTGCGTTAGGCGATTGCGCAGGTTCTTGGCCTTGCCGATGTATAAAATCCCGCCCTGGCTGTCCTTCATCAAATAGATGCCGGGCAGCAGGGGCAGGGTGACGGCTTTTTTGCGCAGGGCGGCAAGGTTTGGGTTCATGATATTCTTTCTGTTGATAAACTGTAGGGGCGAACTGTGTTCGCCTGCAAACCAAAAAAACAAAGGTTTTTCTGTGGGCGAACACAGTTCGCCCCTACAAAATGCGAATCAATCAGTGCTTATCTAGCGGCTGTATTTTCCCATTGCCTGCTCGATATCGCCGGAAACGATGAGTTCGGCGGCCGTAAGGGCTTCCTCTGATTTTTTGCGCAGGTTTTTCAGGTCGTCCTCGCTCATAGAAGAGAGCACCCAGTCGGCCATGTCGTAGTCCGCATGGGGCGGCGCGCCGACCCCCAGCTTGATGCGGGGGAACTCCTGTGTGCCAAGACGTTCGATGATGCTTTTGATGCCGTTATGGCCGCCTGCACTGCCGCTGCGGCGGATGCGCAGCGAACCTGCGGGCAGCGAAACATCGTCGAAGATGACCAGAATCCGTTCGGGCGGGATTTGATAAAACCGGGCGCAGGCCGCAATGGCCTCGCCGCTTTTGTTCATGTATGTAGTGGGTTTCATCAGCACACAGCGCTGCTCGCCCAGCACGCAAATCTCCATGAGCGCGCTGAACTTGAGCCTGTCCACCTTGCAGCGGCAGGCGCTTGATATAACATCGAGGCACAAAAACCCCGCGTTGTGGCGGGTGTATTCATACTGCCGTCCGGGGTTTCCCAGCCCCGCGATGATCCACTGGGGCGCGGCCGGTTTTCTGCGAAAAAATGCCATGGGTTATGATTCTCCTTACATATTAAAAACCGGGACGATGTGGGCATCGTCCCCTACAGGCTAAATGTGCCTAAGGCTAAATGTGCCTACGATTTTTTGCGCGGTTCCTTATTGATCTGCCGCGAGCGGGCGATGGTGAAGCCCCCGGCGGGCACATCGTCCGTGATGACAGAACCCGCTGCGGTGTATGCGCCCGCACCCACGTTCACCGGCGAGACAAGCACGTTGTGGCAGCCGAGGAACACGTCGTCCCCCACGGTGGTGCGGTGCTTTTTTTGCCCGTCATAGTTTGCCACGGCGAGGCCGCAGCCCACGTTGACGTGTTCGCCAAAGGTGCAGTCGCCGAGGTAGCTCAGGTGGGCGATGCAGGTGTTGCTGCCAATTTGCGCGTTCTTGAGCTCCACAAAATTGCCGATGCGCAGACCGCAGCCAAGCTCCGTGCCGGGCCGCAGGCGCACCCACGGGCCGATGGTGCAGCCGTCGCCGACAGAAGCGTCCTCGCTGTGAACATTGTTGAGGGTCACGCCCCCGCCCACGATGGTATCGCTCAAAACGCTGTTTGGACCGATGACGCAATCCGTGCCGATTGCCGTTGCGCCGCTGAGGATGCAGCCGGGGAGAATCACGGCACCCGCGCCAATTGTGACGTCTTCCGTGATGATAATGCCATCGCTGCAGGGGATGCGCACACCGTTTGCGCGGTGCTGTTCCAGGGTGTTGCGCAGGGTTGCGGGGTCGATATCAAACAGCGCTGAATCCATGCAAAGGCCTCCCGATTTCATAATCTGAAGATTTTCCTCATACTCTTATTATGCCATAATCAACGCAAAAATGCAAGTATAATCTGGAGTCTGTGTTGACAAACAAAAAACCCAAGTGATCTGGAATCACACTTGATCCATGAATCACTTGGGCGTCATCAGCAGGGTTTGTTGCAATGGCGGTCCGTACGTCTTTGCTTTTCGCGGGGAGATAATTCTCGAAAGAATTATTCTTGGGAGAATTTTATTCTCCTTCGACCTGCTGGCCGACGATTTGCTCCAGGTTATCCACGCAGTTGCGGCAGATTTTGTAGCCCGAATATTCGATCATGCCGTCTCCGCTGCCGCAGAATGTGCAGGCGGGCATATGCTTGCGCAGCACAATGCGGTCACCCTCCATGGAAATCTCCAAGGAGTCTTCTTTGTCGTTGACCTTCAGCATGCGGCGGTATTCCTTGGGAATTACGATCCGCCCGACTTCATCAATGCCCCTGATAATTCCAGTTGTTCTCATATTTTTTTCCTCTTTCTTCCAAAATCTATTATTTTTTTCCATTTGCCTTTTGTTGTAACAGTATACCACAGAATGCGACAAAATGGAAGAGTCAGGGATAACAAATTTTACCATGCTTTTTCTACCAAGTTTTGTGCATTGTGCATATACGTTAAAACGTTAGTGTGTGGATATTCAGAAATGAATCACTTGACACGGCTCTAAATTTATGTTATTATTATATAAAAGTTCACATCAATTTTGTGAAATATTCCTGAAAACGGGAGGCCGCATGGCGACAGAACAAATCATACCCATTGACCGCATGGAACACATCGTACATTTATTTGGCAATTTTGACCAGAACATCAAATTGATCGAGGCGCAGTATCATGTCACAGTGCTGTGCCGGGGCGCGGAGCTCAAGGTGATGGGTGAGCCGGAGGCCGTGCAAAAGGCCGTGAGGGCCGTTGAAGGGCTGCTGACCCTCATCAACAAGGGCGAGGAGCTCAACAGCCAGAGCGTACGCTATGTGATTTCTATGGTGGACGAGGAAGAGGATGTGAGCGCAAAGCTCGCGGCGATGACAGACGGCAGCGTCTGCATCACAACACGCGGCAAGCCGGTGAAGCCCAAAACGCTGGGGCAGAAAAAATACATTGAGGCCATCCGGAAGAACACGATCACGCTGGGGGTTGGCCCCGCCGGCACAGGCAAGACCTACCTTGCGGTGGCAATGGCGGTCACGGCGTTCCGCGCAAAGGAGGTCAACCGCATCATTCTAACGCGGCCGGCGGTGGAGGCAGGGGAAAAGCTCGGCTTTTTGCCGGGCGATTTGCAGCAGAAGGTGGACCCCTACCTGCGCCCCCTCTATGACGCGCTGTTTGATATGCTGGGTGCCGAAAACTTTGCACGGCATCAAGAAAAAGGGACCATCGAGGTTGCGCCATTGGCCTATATGCGCGGACGCACACTGGACGACAGCTTTATTATTCTGGACGAAGCGCAGAACACGAGCATTGAGCAGATGAAGATGTTCTTGACGCGCTTGGGGCAGAACTCAAAGATCATCGTGACCGGCGACATCACGCAGATTGACCTGCCGGACGGCAAGCCCTCCGGTCTTGTGAACGCGGTGAAGGTGCTCAAAGGCGTGGAGGATATCGCCATTGTCAAATTCAGCGAGAAAGACGTTGTGCGGCACCGGCTGGTGCAATCGATTATCAAAGCGTATGAAAAGCAGGAAATCCGAAGGAAGCAAAATGAAGATCGAAAGAAAACGACGGCTCAAAGCGGCTCAAAGTAGACAAAAGGAGGCTCAAACATGGCAAACAAAGTGAAAGTGGTTATTAAGGACGACCAGCAGGAAATCAAGGTGCCAACCGGCATCCGGCTATTGCTGCGCAGGGCCTGCACAGCAGTGCTGGTGCAGGAGGAGTTCAAGTGGGACGCGGAAATCAGCGTCCGGTTCGTGGATAACAGCGAAATACGGCTGCTCAACCGCGAGCACCGGGGCAAGGACAGCGTGACGGACGTGCTGAGTTTTCCGCTGGGCGAAAACGGCGAGTGGGACACAAACCTGGACACGGGCGCAAAACTGCTGGGGGATATCGTGCTGTGCCTGCCGCGCGCGCAGGAGCAGGCAACCCTCTACGGCCACACCTTCCAGCGGGAGCTGGCGTTTTTGACGGTGCACAGCATGCTGCACCTGCTGGGCTACGACCACGAGGGCGGCGGCATCGAAAGTGTCCGTATGCGCGAAAAAGAGGAGAGTGTCCTCGTGCAATTGGGGTTGCCCCGGGGGCATAATTATACCATGATGGAATAGAATAGGGCAGACAGTGCCTGCCCAAAAACGGAATTTTATGGAACAAAAGCTACAATGTTGTTGCTTTTTTGACAAAGAGCCGGCGTTGTGCTATAATATCCGTGGGATATCTGTGTCCTGCTATCATGACTTTATGAACGATAAGTCCCTGACCTTGGGGGTATTTGATTGTATACAAACGAGATCATGCAGCGCTGCGCGGGCTGCCTGCGGCCCCTGGAGGGCTTGCCGGAGTGCGCCGCCTGCGGAATTCCTGTTATGTTTGAACAGACGGCACCGTTTTTGCCTTTGCGCACATTGCTTGCGCAGGGGCGCTTCGGTGTTGGGCAGGCGGTGGAGCAAAACGGCGACGGCATCACATACCTCGCGTTTGACGAGCAGGCGCACGCGCCGGTCTATATCCGCGAGTTTTTTCCCGCTGCGATTGCAGTGCGCGAAACGGGGCAGCTGACGCAAATTGCGATGCAGGGGTGCGAAGCGGTCTGGCAGGATTGCGCGCAGAACTTTATGGAACTCTGGGGCAAGCTGCAGCGGATGCGCGGGCTTTCGGCCCTGCTTTCCGTCACGGACGTGTTTGAAGAAAACGGCACGATTTATGCCGTGTATGAATATATGGAAAGCATGACGTTCCGGGATTTTCTTCTGCGGGGCAAGCAGGGGTTCATCCCGTGGGAGCGCGCGCGCGCGCTGCTCATGCCCGTGCTTTCCACCTTGGGGAATCTCCATCAGCAGGGGATTATCCACCGGGGCATTGGGCCTTCGACGCTGTTTTTCGGCGCGGATGGCAAGGTGCGCATCGGCGGGTTCAGCATTTGGCAGGCGCGCACGGCGCACGGCGATCTGACGGCGGAGCTGTTGGACGGCTACGCGGCGCTCGAGCAATATGGGCTGGAAGACAAACAGGGCGCATGGACGGATATTTACGCCTTTGCGGCGGTTTTATACAGGAGCTTGATTGGCTCCGACCCGGACGACGCGGTTTCTCGCAGGCACAACGACCGAGTGATGGTGCCCGCGCAGTTTGCCGAGCGCATCCCCGCGTACGTCATCAACGCACTCATCAACGCCATGCAGGTGTTCCCAGAGGAACGCACCCGCACGGTGGAGCAGTTTCGTGCGGAGCTTTCGGCCTCCCCCACGGCGGTGGCCCGTGCGGCGCAGCTGCCCGCGGTGTTCACGCGTGCTGCCGGCGCGGTTCCGTCTTCTGTGAACCAAGCGGGCAAAAAGCGCACCCCCCAAACCCCAAGCGCCATATTCCTCCAAACGGCGGGGATTATCCTCGCGGCGGGGGTTGCGCTCTCGGTGCTTGTGGTCGGGCTGTTTTTCCGCGATAACTTTTGGACGGCGTTGGAGGGCCTCGGCAGGCCAAATGTGGAAACAACAACCATGGCGCCGGGCATCCGGGTTCCCGTGCCAAGGCTCAAAGGGAGAATTTATAACAGGGCCCTGAAGGAGGAGCTGGAGGGCAACTTTGCGGTTTCCATCATTCAGCGCAGCGACGAAGAGCACGCCGAGAATTATATCATCAGCCAGAGCCTGGCCGAAGGGGTGACCGTGGGGCGCGGCTCGCCGCTGGTTTTGGAAATCAGCACCGGAAAGCTCATGGCGGAGCTGCCGGAGGGCCTGGAAGGCAAGGACGTCGCAGCGGTGCGCAAGCAGCTGGAGACGCTGGGTTTTGGTGTCAAAATCAATGAAGTGAAAAACGACGACGAGAGCAAGGCAGGCACCGTCATCAAGATTGTGCAGCCCGCGCCGGGCGGCTCCTATGCCAGGGGCACGCAGGTGTATATCAATGTGTGGGCGGGGGATTCAAATTTGACAGAAGAAACAGGGACGGCGCCGGAAGCCAGCACACAGGAGTGAGGTCTATGATTTATAATGGTATGATTTACACAAAAATGTTCATTTAAATTCGTCATATTGCACAAGGAATGAATTCAGGCTTTTTCACACTTTGGCGTACTTCCCGATTTTGTCCAAAAGGCGTTGACGTTTAAAAAATATATGTTATAATGGAAGAAAGACAAGATGATTGTTGGGATTTTTGGGGCGGGAGCCCCGACGAAAGGA
>JGI994J12354_10003157_pt1 | contig 15577 bp, 11 predicted proteins | sample IntmicLarv3ML3BL_FD_12354 | JGI IMG/M metagenome (IMG submission 12354)
CTACTTCTCTCTTCTTCAGTAAGGAGCATTCTTTCATACTCGTGCCTGTATTTACATTTTCAGCAATTGTTCGTCATTAGCACTATAGATTCAGCCCACCCTTGCAAAAACCACAACCCCCTTGTAATAAAGGGTTGTGGCAATAATTTTACTCTTATTTTACAATCGTTGCAACTCTTCCTGAACCAACTGTACGTCCACCTTCGCGAATAGCGAATGTAAGACCCTGTTCCATAGCGATTGGGTGAATCAATTCGATTGTCATTTCTACGTTATCACCAGGCATACACATTTCTGTACCTGCTGGTAATTCTGTGATTCCAGTTACATCAGTTGTACGGAAGTAAAACTGAGGTCTGTAGTTGTTGAAGAAAGGAGTATGACGTCCACCTTCATCTTTAGTCAATACATATACCTGTGCGGTAAACTTTGTATGACACTGAACACTACCTGGTTTAGCAAGAACCTGTCCTCTTTCGATTCCAGTTCTATCAATACCACGAAGAAGTGCACCAATATTATCTCCAGCCTGTGCTTCATCAAGAAGCTTACGGAACATCTCGATACCAGTTACAACACATTTCTGTGTTTCTTCTTTAATACCTACGATTTCAATTTCTTCTGAAACCTTAAGAACTCCACGCTCTACTCTACCAGTCGCAACTGTACCACGACCTGTGATTGAGAATACGTCCTCTACAGGCATAAGGAATGGCTTATCTGTTTCTCTCTGTGGGTCTGGAACCCAGCTATCAACTGCTGCCATAAGCTCAAGAACTTTATCGCCCCATGCACTTGATGGGTCTTCTAATGCTTTTAAAGCAGAACCCTGAATGATTGGTGTATCATCACCTGGGAAGTCATATTCTGATAATAATTCACGAATTTCCATATCTACTAATTCAAGAAGCTCTTCATCGTCTACCATGTCACATTTGTTCATGAATACTACGATGTAAGGAACACCTACCTGACGAGATAATAGGATATGCTCTTTTGTCTGAGCCATAACTCCGTCAGTAGCAGCAACTACAAGGATAGCACCGTCCATCTGTGCCGCACCAGTAATCATGTTCTTAACGTAGTCAGCATGTCCTGGGCAGTCAACGTGAGCGTAATGACGATTTTCTGTCTCATACTCAACGTGAGCAGTAGAGATTGTGATTCCACGCTCTCTTTCTTCTGGCGCCTTATCAATGTTGTCAAATGCAACTGCTTCACCAGTCCCTAATCTTGCATTAAGAGTCTTTGTGATAGCTGCTGTAAGAGTTGTCTTACCGTGGTCAACGTGACCGATTGTTCCGATATTACAATGTGGTTTGTTTCTTTCAAATTTAGCTTTAGCCATTTTGAATGTCCTCCTTATAAACATGCGCCTTTTCGGCATTTTTGTTTTTGTTTTATTTTTTCTAACATAGGCTACCTTTGATTATATTTCATAACAAAGAGATTTTCAAGCCCATTTTACTAAAATACTGTGAAATAGACACAGTTTTTATTTTGATTTTTCACTTAAAACTTTTTCTTGTACAGACTTTGGAACTGGCTCATACTTCTCAAAGAACATGGAGTAGTTTCCACGCCCCTGTGTCTTAGAACGCAAGTCTGTTGCGTAACCAAACATCTCTGCAAGTGGAACGAATCCACGAACGATTTTACCACCGCCTAGGTCGTCCATGCCTTCGATACGTCCACGACGTGAATTGATATCACCGATAACATCACCCATGTACTCTTCTGGCATTGTTACTTCTACTTTCATGATTGGTTCTACAAGAATTGCTCCACCCTGTTTCATCGCATCTTTAAATGCCATCGAACCAGCAATGTGGAAAGCCATTTCACTTGAATCGACTTCATGGTAAGAACCATCAAATACTGTTGCATGTACACCAAGCACTGGGAATCCACCAAGGATACCAGCTTTTGATGCTTCTTCAATACCCTGCCCAACGGCTGGAATATATTCCTTTGGAATCGAACCACCGACAACAGTTGATTCAAATTTGAAAATTTCTTCTGCATTAGCGTCCATTGGTGCGAACTTAACTTTACAATGTCCGTATTGTCCACGTCCACCAGACTGTTTTGCATACTTACTATCAATAGTAACTTCTTTTGTAAAGGTTTCTTTGTAAGCAACCTGTGGGGCACCTACGTTTGCTTCCACCTTGAATTCACGTAACAATCTGTCAACAATGATTTCCAAATGAAGCTCACCCATACCTGCAATAATTGTCTGACCTGTCTCATGGTCAGTATGAGCACGGAATGTAGGATCTTCTTCAGCAAGTTTTGCTAATGCTTCACCCATCTTACCCTGACCTGCTTTCGTTTTAGGCTCAATTGCCAATTCGATAACTGGTTCTGGGAATTCCATCGACTCTAAAATTACGGGGTGCTGTTCATCACAGATAGTATCACCTGTTGATGTCATCTTAAACCCGATTGCTGCTGCAATATCACCAGCATACACTTTATCTAGCTCTTCACGCTTATTTGCGTGCATCTGCAAGATACGTCCAACTCTTTCTTTCTTCCCTTTTGTTGCATTTAATACATAAGAACCAGAGTTGATTGTTCCAGAATAAACACGGAAGAATGCTAACTTTCCTACGAATGGGTCTGTCATAATCTTGAATGCCAAAGCTGCAAATGGTTCTTCATCTGAAGAATGCTTAACAACTTCATTACCTGCCATATCAACACCTTCAATCGCTGCGATATCGGTTGGCGCTGGCATAAACTCAAGAACTGCATCTAAAAGTTTTTGAACACCTTTATTTTTGTATGCACTACCACAGCAAACTGGGATTGCTTTACATTCGCAAGTTCCCTTGCGAAGTGCTGCCTTTAATGCCTCAATTGATGGTTCTTCACCCTCTAAATACTCCATCATCAAATCATCGTCTAATTCGCAAATCTTTTCAACGAGTTCTGTATGATAAAGTTCTGCATCATCTGCCATATTCGCTGGGATTTCAGCAATACTAATATCATCACCTTTATCATCATTGTAGATATAGGCTTTCATTTCAAGTAGGTCAATAATACCTTGAAAATCATCTTCTTTACCAATCGGTAACTGAAGACAAATGGTATTCTTTCCTAGTCTTGTTTTAATTTGGTCTACGGCTCCGTAGAAATCTGCACCTAGGATATCCATCTTATTGATGAATGCCATACGCGGTACATTATAAGTATCAGCCTGACGCCATACATTTTCTGACTGAGGCTCAACGCCACCCTTTGCACAAAATACACCGACTGCTCCGTCAAGTACACGCAAAGAACGTTCAACCTCTACTGTAAAGTCCACATGTCCAGGTGTATCAATAATATTGATACGGTGCTCTAAAGCGCCTGGTTTCTCTTTTGCATTTTCCTGCAATGTCCAATGGCATGTAGTAGCGGCCGAAGTGATCGTAATACCTCTTTCTTGTTCCTGCTCCATCCAATCCATGGTCGCATTCCCCTCGTGAGTGTTTCCGATCTTATAGTTTACACCAGTATAATAGAGAATACGCTCTGTCAATGTTGTTTTACCCGCATCAATATGAGCCATAATCCCAATATTTCTGGTTCTCTCTAATGGATATTCTCTTCCAGCCAAGGTTTTCTCCTCCTAATAATCCTGCACGATTAGAATCTGTAGTGTGCGAATGCTTTGTTCGCTTCTGCCATCTTGTGCATATCTTCTTTTCTTTTCACAGATGCACCTGTATTGTTTGCTGCATCCATAATTTCATTTGCTAATCTTTCTTCCATTGTTTTCTCGCCTCTTTTACGTGAAAACATTGTCATCCAACGAAGTGCTAAGGTCTGACGTCTGTCAACTCTAACTTCGATAGGCACCTGATAGGTTGCTCCACCGATACGTCTTGATTTTACCTCCAACATCGGCATGATGTTGCTCATAGCTTCTTCGAATACTTCAACAGCTGGTTTTTCTGTTTTCTCAGCTATTTTTTCGAACGCTCCGTATACAATTTTCTGTGCAACACCTTTCTTACCATCTAACATAATGTTATTGATAAGCTTGGTAACCACTTTATTATCGTATAACGGATCCGCTAATACATCTCTTTTACCTGTATGTCCTTTACGTGGCACGGTACTTCCCTCCTTAATCATATTGGTGAATCCTCATGGACTCACATATTAAATCATCGGTACTCACAATGTGTCGTTCTATTGTGTGCATGCTAGGACGTTTATATTAACCTGCAACCACCTGGTGAATATAGTATCCAGCACAACTTAGTTCTGTTAGTGTGAATCGATTTCCTTTACTAGTTCTATGCTTTAGGCTTTTTCGCTCCGTATTTGGAACGTGCCTGTTTTCTGTTCGCTACACCAGCGGTATCCAATGTTCCACGAACGATATGGTATCTCGTACCTGGTAAATCTTTTACTCTACCGCCACGAATAAGTACAACACTATGCTCCTGTAAGTTATGACCTTCTCCTGGAATATAGCTTGTTACTTCGATTCCATTAGAAAGACGAACTCTAGCTATTTTTCTAAGCGCTGAGTTAGGCTTTTTTGGTGTTGCTGTCTTTACTGCCGTACATACGCCACGTTTCTGTGGAGACGACGCATTCGTAGTTTTCTTCTTTAGAGAGTTTAATCCCTTTTGAAGTGCCGGTGCAGTTGATTTTTTCTCAGATGTCTGACGACCTTTTCGTACTAACTGATTAAATGTTGGCATTCCTTTTCACCTCCTATTGTAATGTGGTTGCTTGAAAATGTTGATTCCCAATATGTACACAAAAAAACAATGTGTTTCTTTGCGAACACTTTTCCATTATACTGACCACACTTGTAGATGTCAAGCAAGAAATAGTGTGAATTAGCCACTAAAAAGGATAATAATAATTGTAATCTAACCTAGGGTTCACGGTTCGTCCGATACTGCTGCGGCTGAACACCAAACACTTTCTTAAATAGTGTGGAAAAATAGTGTGTATTTTCATAACCAACCATATGCGCGATTTCCCATATTTTTAAATGCTCTTGCTTTAATAGCTGACAGGCTTTTTCTAAGCGAATTTGGGTAAGGTAAGCATTTAAGGTGGTACCCATTTCACGTTTGAAGATTAAGCTAATGTAATTCGGTGTGACATAAATTTCGTCAGCAATCGCCTTGATGGTCAAATTGTGCATGTAGTGTTCATGAATGATTGCAAGCACTTGTTTGACCAAAGTACTATGTTTGTTCTGTAGTTGTTTTTCATGCGTAAGTAGGTATAAATCACAAAGTTTTGAAATAATGGGTCCAATATCGTGTACTGTGTCGGCTAATAGAATGCGGTTGATAATATCTCGCGGGTCAATTTCCTTTGCGGATTCTCGTTTTGCAAGCTCATAAAAAATATGGCATATTGTGGCAGCGAGTTCGATACACATGCTGCGGACATATTCTATTTCAAAGGTGTTTTTTTGTGAAAGTAATGCAAATAAGTCGGTTAGGCAGACATTACATTGTTCTGAATCACCTGTCTTTAACTCCTCTAATAACTTGCGGCGGAGTGCAAAAAGCTGTGAAAATCCAGAAGTAAATTCGAGTCGTTCAAATTCGCCATTATAAAGGACATCATCTGAATATAAGATTACACCTGTCCCACGATAAAATTTCTGGGCAACAACCTGATAGGCATTATCATAGGAATATCGCAGCTCTAATAATCCATTTGCAATATTACCAAGTCCAATAGACGCAGAAACAGATAGAAAATCCTGTAATTTATCAATTATTTCACGCAGTAAATCCTCATGGAGAATATTGTTTGACTGCTCTGCTTTTAGGAGCATGGCAAAACGATTTTCGGTTAACATTACAGCATAGCCCATATCATTGAGCTTAAGAATTTCTTGAACCACTTTGGTGATGGCAAAGTTCAAGAACTGCTTATCGTTTTCACCTTTTTTCTTGACCATTTGTGCATAGGAATCAATCGTTAAAATAGCGATTGTGATAGGTGTGTCTAGTTGCAAATCAAGNTTAAAATATTCTATTTTATCGCAAACTTCCGCCGAAGTAGTAAAGTACCCTTCGACTAAGTTACGCAAAAAGATTTCGCATAGTTCATTTTTGTGTTCTTCGATTTGACGGCACATGGCAGCACGCACTTGATCTTGATTTTGTTCCAATAAAATATTTTTTACTGTTTTTTGAATGATTCGTGTCACTTCTTCAATGCGAATTGGTTTTAAGACATAGCCCTCTACTTTCATGTCAAGGGCCGTACGTGCAAAATCAAAATCTTGTGCTCCGCTAACAATGATGATTTTGGTGGCACTACCCCAATCTTGTAGTGTCATAGCAACTTCTAGTCCAGAGATGACTGGCATCTTAATATCAGTAAAAAGAATATCAGGCGAATGCTCACGACAAAGCTCCAACGCCTCTTCTCCATTTTTGGCAAGAGCTGTAATTTGAATATTCAGAGCAGACCAGTCAATCACTGTTTGCAGCATTTCTAAGACGAGTTCATCGTCATCAGCAAGTATCATTTTTAGCATAATATCCTCCTGGTGTATGAAAAATAGGTAATTGGATTTGAACGGTCAGTTCTTTGTTTTCATTTTGAAAATAGTATAAACCATAATGCTTTCCAAAATAGTTCTGAATACGTTCATTTACATTACGAATCCCAAAGCTAGTTTGTAAGTCAGCAACGGACTTCAAAATATCGTTTATTTTAGCAGCATCTGCACAAATACCATTATCTTGTATTTCAATAAAAATCGCATGTTCCTGTTGGTGTCCAGTAATTCGTATGTTACCATCTGTTGCCATTTGGCTAAGAGCATGTTCGATGGCATTTTCAATGAGGGGCTGCAGGGTGAATTTTACAATTAAACAGCGCCGAATAGCTGGTGGGATATCGACGGTATATTGGATAGTATTGCCATAGCGTGCTTGTTGCAGCGCAATGTAACTATGGGCGATTTTTAGCTCATCATCAATGGTAATAATATCTTTGCCCTTGCTAAGACTGAAACGATAAAAGTCAGCAAGCGACATCACCATATCGCTAATTTTAGGAACTTGGTGCTTGAGGGCATAGATATGAATAGAGTCTAGGGCATTGTATAAAAAATGAGGATTTATTCGTGCTTGCAATGTTGCTAATTCAGCATTCTTTGCTTTTAGTTGAGCGTCTTTTTTATGAAGATTGCTGATATAGAGCTTTTCAATTAGTCCTTGGATTTCCTGAATCATCTCCTTATATTTGATAATCAAAAAGCCAAATTCGTCCTTACGTTTATAATCAATGGTAAGCTGTAAGCCATGCTCCGTTGGAACCTGTTCCATAGACGAAGCCAGTTGACGTATTGGTTTGGAGATATGCTTTGATAAAATGATAGCGGTTGAAAGGGCAAAAAGCATACAAACGACAACAATCAAAATATAGATGCTATCGGCTGCTTCTAGTTCACCAGAAATTTCACTCATCGGTGTACAAGAATAGATCTTCCAACCATAAGTTGGCAGAGTCTTACTATTTACTAGAAAAGGTTGCTCTGCCATTGTCAGAAAGGTTAGTGTTCCTCGATTAGTTCTTTTCGTAGCAGCAGGAAAGCTAGTACCAACGCTTTTTTTATCGGTTGCCGCAATAATCAAGTTATCTTGATCAGTGATATAGAGATTGCTGTTTGGTGTACTACAGTATGGCTTGAGCAAATCAGTAAAAATACTGGAGTCAATTTCAAGCAGCATGATGGCAGCATTGGAAACGGAGTCAATGTTATTTTGCGTATCAAACAATCGACGTGCAATTTCTATGGTTGGTTTTTCACGGGTGTTGCCCCGCTTGGTGAATCCGATGATGGTGAAAGTGTTACCAAGTGTTGAAAACCAAGAATTTTGACTGATTTTTCTAGTATTATGTACGAGTGAAATTTTGGGATTATAACGCACCAACTCGTAGGAATCACGGTTTTCTAAGAAAGCACGAGCCGTAACTCCTGCACCAGCAGAACGATGATTACTTGCACTGAAGTAACTCGTAAGAACTTCTTCTATTTCACTGATTTCATGAATGGACCCTTCAAGAGTAGTGGGTGGCTGACGAGAAAACACCTTTTGTAAAGAGGTGTTGCTGTTTGTGATGAGATCATTTAGCAGACTCATTTTTAAATCAATTGTATTTTCTGCATTGGATAAATTTTGCTGTGCAAATTGATTCAATTCCGTTTGAATACGTTTTGTTGCACGATAATATTGAAAGGCGGCGATAAAAATCGTCGGAATTAAGATTGCTAACAAGAAATAAGCAATCAAACGTTGTTGAATACTGAGATTCAACCAATATATTTTCTCTTTTTTCATATCGTTCGTTCTCCTTTGATGGAATGGCATAGTCCATCAACAGGTTTCACAATATTACAACATTCCTTTTGATTATAACAAATACCATTGACAATGACTAGTCTAATAGCCCACGTTTCTGAAAATAATTACAATAAATGTATATATGTAATAGCTAAAGTATACAAAATAAACGAACAAAAAGAAAGCAAATAACGAAGCGGTGTATGATTTGTATAGAATAACAAACAATAGAGTATAGTTTTCTGTATTTATGTTAGAGAACAGCTCTTCTATAATAGAAAGATAGTTTAGGAATGGCATTTTTGCAGCATATTCAACATTCACATTCAAAAACAATTAAAGGAGGAACAAACAGTATGTTAAAGAAAAAAGCGATGATGATGGCAGGAAGTATTCTGATAGCATCGGTGCTGGGGGCGTGCAGCAATCCAGCAAACACGACAACGAATGAAACAGGAGCAGAAGCAAAAAGCGGTACCGAAGCAGGTAGTGCCGAAGCAAGTGGTGCAGAGACAAACGGTGCAGAAGCAAACGGCGAAGAAGCAGCAAATGGTGAAACAGAGACCGTTAGAGTATGGACAAATGATGCGAATTTACAGTTAATTTATGAAGCAGCAATCGAAGAATACAATGAAACTACTGGAAAAGAAAAGGGTATTAAAATTGAGTATCAAGTATTTGGCGGAGATTATAATGATGTTTTAAAGGTAGCATTGGCCGCAGACCAAGGCCCAGAATTGTACAAGTTCGTTGGAACGACAAAGGACGCTTTTGTAGAAGCAGGGTGGATGATGCCAATTGAAGAAATGGAAAATAGCGAAGCGTTTATGGAGAAATGGTCACCAGTGATTGTACCAGGTTACAACACCTATAAGGGAAAGACATATTCGGTACCAGTAAAGGCACTAAATACAAAATTTTTGTATAATAAAACGTTATTAGCGGAAAATGGTTTTGAGCAGCCACCAGCTACATGGGAAGAATTGGCACAGATGGCAAAAACAATTACGGAAAATGGTAATGGTGAAAAATTCGGCTTTGGTTTGAGTCTAAAAGATGCGGGTAGTGCTGGAAAGTGGATACTGGCAGCTCAGTTTGCAGCGTCAGTAGGACATATGGGATTTGACTTTAAAACGGGCGAATACCGTTTTAGTGATTTTGGGCCAGTCTTAGAGCAGCTTCAAGACATGAAAGCTGACGGAAGCATTTTCCCTGGTTTTGAAGCACTATCAACTGATGGTTTGTCAGCACATTTTGCAGAGGGAAGAATTGCGTTTCTACCATCAGTGACATGGGATATTAATACCTATAATAATACTTTAGATGTCAAAGATGACTGGGGGGTGTTCCAGACACCAGTAGTAGATACAGGTAATGCGTATAGGAGTTATGCACAGCTAGCGGATTTAATGTGTATTGGACCAGCAGCCATGCCGATGTCTGCAAAGGCAATGGAGGTTTATGATTTCCTACACAATGATGAATTGTTACTGCATATTCAAGAGTCAGGAGTGGAGTTTGTCGGACTTGAGTCTATTCAAGCACAAGTAACCGAGCCACCTGAATTAGTCGGCTGGAAAGAGTTTGCAGATACGAGTCAGAGTTATTTTTCAATGACACCACCAGATGGAACATTAGAGCTAGAAGGACCAACATATCAAAATGTTTTGGTGAATTTGTTAGCGAGTCAATTATCAAAAGAGGAGATACAGGAACAATTAACAGATTTAGATAAACGTTATAATGAAGCGCTTAGCAAAGCGATTGAAAATGGTGTGGATATTGATGCCTTTATTGCAGCAGATTGGGATACAACCTTACAATAAATCCAATCTAGGCAAGGAGGGCAGACGATGCGAGATAAGAAGCAAAAAATGACCTTAAAGACATTTATGGGGGGCAGAAAAAGCAAAGATAATTCACAAGCGATACTAATGATTCTGCCCCTCCTAATTGGATTTGCATTATTTACGCTCTATCCGATGGGGTGGTTGATAAAATGGGCATGGTATAGCTATGATGGGGTAGGAACGCCACGATTTATCGGAATAGAGAACTTTATTCGAGTATTCACAAGGGATCCATATTACTGGAGGGCACTGATAAATACCTTTATTATCGTTGGGACGAAGCTCGTTATTGAAATTCCCTTAGCACTCGTCCTAGCGGTGTTACTCAATAAATCTACCAAGATAAATGCATTATTTCGGACAGTTTATTTTATGCCATCAATTATTAGTACGGCAATTATTGGTCTAGTATTTTTCTTAATGTTCGACCCGTTTCAAGGGGTAGTGAATCAGTTGCTGCAAAGCTATGGATTGATTGATGGTAAAGTAAACTGGTTTGGAAGTCATCTTCATGCAAATACGGTTATTATTTTAGCTAGTATTTGGAAAGGGTTTGGCATCAATATGATTTTCTTTCTAATGGGGCTACAGTCGGTGCCAAGTGATATTTATGAGTGTGCATCAATTGATGGTGCTTCGGCATGGCGGAAGTTTCGCTCCATCACCTTACCGATGTTGGCACCATTTACCCAAACGGTGGTAATGCTAACCTTGGTCAACAGTATGAAAATGAGTGATTTGGTACTGACACTGACCAATGGCCAGCCAAGTGGTAAGACAGAGGTAGTCATGTCTTATACCTTTAAGTATTTCTTTTCCTATGGAGTTGCGGACGCTGTCAGTCAATATGGATATGCTTCGGCAATGGCGGTGATAACGGCGCTTATTATGGGACTCATAACGGGAATCTACTTTTTACTAACCAGAAAGGCGGGTGAGGCAATCTAATGACAGGAAAATCAAAAGCGATTAAATGGTTAGGAGAAATCATAAAGTATACGCTTATGACAGTGTTATTAGTACTAACCATCTTCCCAGTGCTTTATAGCTTAAGTTCATCATTTAAGGGAACGCAGGAAATTTTATCAGGGAGTCATTTTTTCCCTGAAACACTAAATTTAGATAATTATATCGAGGCTTGGAATAAGTCAAATTTTAAATCGTATTTTTGGAATAGTTTATATATGACGTTTTTTATTGTCGTCGGAACAATCGTCACAGCGACAACGGCGGGCTATGTATTTTCAAGGGCTACTTTTCCAGGCAAGAAGCTACTGTATCTAATTATCACCTCGTCGATGTTTATTGCGGCGGGCAGCTTGTATCTCTATCCACAGCTGCAGGTTGCTAAAATGCTTGGAATCAGTAATTCTCTCTGGGGTGTTATTATCATTAATATTTTTGGAATTAATATTACCCAGCTTTATATTTCACGCAATTTTATCAACTCAATTCCACGTGAGATAGATGAGGCAGCCTGTATTGACGGGTGTGGATTTTTTGGTATTTATGTAAGAATTATATTTCCGCTGGTCAAACCACTCATTGCCACAATTGGACTGCTATCGTTCATGAACGCATGGAATGATTATTTATTACCGATGGTATTTACGCTTGGAAATCGTGATTTACAGCCACTGGTAGTAGGGATTTTAACCATGAGAAACAGCGGCGAATCGATAACTTCATGGAATTTGATGTTTGCAGGTACCAGTATGGCCGTGGTGCCAATGCTAGTTGTATATTTGCTGTTAAATAAATATTTTGTAGCGGGATTAACAAATGGAGCTGTGAAAGGATAATATAAACGGATAGGAAAAAATAAAAAGAGAAAGTAGGTATTAGAATGATAAACGGGATTTTTTCGGCACTTTTGACGCCATTTGATGAAAAAGGACGGGTTAAAACAGAAATAGCGGAAGCATTGATTGACTTTTATGTAAGTCAACGTGCAGGTGGAGTTTATTTGCTTGGGTATACTGGCGAAGGAATGACAATGACAAAGGAACAACGAATGACATGGGTGGAAGCTGCGATACCTGCTGCAAAGGGAAAACTACATACCATTGTCCATGTTGGATATTCCAATGACCCAGAAGTTGGCATTAGCCTAGCTCGTCATGCTGCCAAAGTAGGTGCTGATGCAGTAAGCTCCGTAGGGCTTTCAGATCAGGCGAGTTTGGCAGAGAATATCGCTTATTTTAAGGAAGTTTCTAAGGTATCACAGCTTCCATTTTATGTGTATTGGAATTCCTTTGGTGGGAATTTAAATGGTGGCGTGCGACTAGACCCACAGGATTTAGTTGCAGTACTCAAAAAAGAAGTGCCAACATTTACTGGATTTAAGTTTACCGACAGCAACTTTTATTATATGGAGCGCATCAAACAATATGATTCAAGTGTAGAGATTATGACAGGCGTTGATCAGATGTGTGTACCAGCTCGCTTAATGGGTGCAGACGGAGCAATTGGGGCATTGCAAGCAGTTACCTGTGAACATTTTGCGGCGATGTGGGATTTGGTTGAAGCAGGAGCTATCAAAGAAGCAATGGAATTACAGGTACGGGCAAATAATATATATGAAGCCTTAGATGTACAAGAAATTGGCGGTTTGATTTCAGCGCTAAAGTATGTGATGAAACACCACTATGGCATTGATGTTGGTCATGTATGCAAAGAAGCACCGTATCATGACCTCGTAGATACAGAAATTGGTAATGCTTTGATGGAAACATTTAGACATAATATATACAAAAATTAATTCTTTAAAACTCCCTCACGACAAACTAGACATGTTACTTGTAAAATGCTATTATAAATTTTAGAGGAGTAACTTAATTAACAACAGAGGGGATATTATTATGTTTCGAACACTTTTAAAACCATTAGCATTCTTCCCTGCCCTAGTATTGATTTATCTGATTTTTACTTTTTCCAGTCAGGAGGGGAATATTTCATCACAAATCAGCTACAAGGTTAGCTACAAAATTATCCAAGTAGGCAATTCTATTTTTGATGCCGACCTAAATGAATGGCAGTTACATGAATGGGCAAATAGAATTCATTTTATCACTAGAAAATTAGCACATGTGGCACAATATTTTGCACTCGCAGTTGCCGTATCCTTTCCATTATATGTATATGGACTACACGGTTTTCCATTAATGCTGGTTGCGGGATTCCTCTGTGTTGGTGTCGCCAGTGCCGATGAATATTTTCAATCTTTTGTTGATGGACGAAGTGGTGCTGTTAGAGATGTTATCATTGATAGTGTCGGAATTTTCTTTGGTATTATTTTTGTTCGCATTATTGGCTGGACTGGACGTAAGACTATTTTCAGACCACGAAAACCAAAANGGAAAAAAAAGCACTATGACAAGAAATATCGTCAGGCACCACCGAAATATCAAAAACAATATCAACAAATACCGCAGGATAGGTATCAAGATCGATACCAGCAAATGCCACAAGATAGATATCAAGACCAGTACCGGCAAATGCCACAAGATAGGTATCAAGACCAATATCGACAAGTACCGCAAGATAACTACCAGCGACAACCACCTAATTCATTTATTCAAGAACCAGAATATTTAGATACTTGGGATATTGACATTTCTGACACACACATGGAGCCTCCTAGGCCCACAAATGAGCATTTAGCAGACGACTGGGGACAGAACGATAATCAAGCACGACCTAAGACTGGCACTAAGAATAAGAAAAAGAAAGATTGGTTTTTTGATATGTAATTAGGATACCAGTGTTAAAAGGTCAACAAATTGTTGTTTGTATGCTTCCATTATCTCTAAAACCTCCTTGTTTATCGGTGAGTCATCTTTTTAATTTTATCATATTTTAATCTTCCTTTCACCTATTTATTTTTCATTCAACCAAAAGAAAGAAGTCAAAAACTTTTTAAGCCTTTGACTTCTTTCTTTTTTCTAATTCCTTGGTATCTTAATCATCTCTACCATTTTGATACTTTACCTTTTTTCTCTTATGTAATTGAACCACAATGGCTGTGCTAGATACAAGCATAAGAAGTACCATTAAGGTTATATTTCTAGTATCTCCTGCTTTGACTTCTCCACCCTCCTTTGTATTTTGAGAAGCATTATTGGTATTGCTGTTGTTACCAGTATTATTCGTGTTGTTATTACCAGTATTGTTGCTGTTGCTATTGTTGCCGCTATTATTGTTATTACCATTATTATTGCTATTGTTATTATTACTGTTATTACCGTTGTTGCCGTTAGTGTCCCCGCTACTGTTATTATCATTACTATTAGTATCGTTAGGGTTATTATTGTCGGTATTATTAGTAGCATTGTTATTATCATTAGTATTTCCATTATCAGCACTACTTCGTACTAGCTGTCCCACTGCCTGTGATAATTCCAACAATGCACCATCGACTTCCTGTTGGCTTGCTTCTACTTTTTCATTCGTTGCTTTTGCCTTTGTTAGCGAAATTGCAAATGGCTGCCATGTCACTTCTGTATAGTCTGCCTCTACTAATTCTTCCGCTTCCTGTATCTTTGCTTGCAAGCCCTGCTTGTTGGCTGGCACTGGCTTTTCCTGTAAGTCTGTTACAGCCTGTGATAATTCAACCAATACATCATCGACTTCCTGTTGGCTTGCATCTGCTTTTTCATTCACTGCTTTTGCCCTTGTTAGCGTGGCTGCAAGTAGTATCCATGTTGCTTCTGTATAGTCTGCTTCTACTAAGCCCTCTACTTCTGCTATCTTTGCTTGTAGGCTTGTCTTGTCTATTGGTATTGGTTTTTCCTGTAATCCCTCTACTGCCTGTGATAATTCAGCCAATACATCATCAACCTCTTGTTGGCTTGCATCTACTTTTTCATTCACTGCTTTTGCCTTGATTAATGTAGCTACAAATAATGTCCATGTCGCTTCTGTATAATCTGACTCTACTAAGCCCTCCACTCCTGTTATCTTCGCTTGCAAATTTGTCTTGTCTACTGGTATTGGTTTTTCCTGTAAGTCATCGATTGCTTGTAACAGTTTTGCTAAAATATCATCTACTTCCTTTTGACTTGCCCCAGCTCTTTCATTGATTTCTTTGGCCTCTTCTAATACCTCTTGTAGACCTGTCCATGTCGCTTCGATATAGTCTGTCTCTACTAATTTTTCGGATTCCTTTATTACGTCCTGCAGACTGGTCTTATCTGTTGGGACTGTTTTCTCTTGTAGGTCCTCGATTGCTTGTAACAGTTTCTCTACGATATCATCGACTTCCTTTTGACTCGCCTCGGTATTTTCATTAATTTTGTTTGCTTTTTTAAGTACCTTTTGGAGGTTTGTCCATGTGACTTCTAAGTAGTCTTCTTCTACTAAGTCTTTCGTTTCTTCGATTGCCTC
>JGI994J12354_10003158_pt1 | contig 15575 bp, 20 predicted proteins | sample IntmicLarv3ML3BL_FD_12354 | JGI IMG/M metagenome (IMG submission 12354)
GTTTTTACGAATGGATACTGCATATGATCGGTCTGGGCGTGGTCGACAGCACGCCAATTACGAGAATAGAGAATCTCGATTAACAGGCAAAACAAAAAGAGGGCGCTCGAACGCCCTCTCTCCGCAATGATGTGTTACTGGCAAGATTAGTATAACATATTACATACATTATTGCAAGAGCGGAGGAGCGATAACGATGAGAATACCGTGGTACACCCGAAAGCAGATAGAACATGAGTTTTTCAACTATGAATATTATCAGCAGGAGCTAATCGAGGCAAAGAATTTAATATTGTATGGTAGCCCATCACCGCCGGATGGACAGCCAAATGGCAATCAGACAAGTAACCCGACGGAGCAGAAAGCTATAAAAATTATCGAAAGCACAAGCGTTATCGCTCTCGAAAAAACTATAAGAGCCATCGAATGGAGCTTGCAAAGCTTAACGGACGAGCACAGGCAAGTGTTCAGGGAGATATACACTCGATGTCGCCAAGACTATGGGGCGGTGGCAATAGAGCTACATATATCGCCCGAAACCTTGAAAAGAAAGAGAAGAGAATTAATCGAAATGTTCGGTCTTAGATGGGGCATAATTAAAAGTTGACCTTTTTTTGACCTTTTTAGGGGTGTTTTCTGTGTTAAAATAATATTGTGCAAAATTTTAATTGTAATTCCGAGCTGTCATCTAAAAATGGCGGCTTATTTTATTGCACAGGAATGGAGGATAGTGTTTTTGTGCGTTGCTCCTACACGGATGCCGAATTTGAAAAAGTTTAAGGGATTTATAAAAACTTCTTGACAACTACGTTAAACGTATGATAATATATGCTCGTAGCAGGGTAACGGTAGCGGTTGTTTCCAACTCCCGAAAGACAAGGGGGTTGATAATATGGAGAGTATGGTCATCATATTTTACATAATTTTATTAACTTTAATAGTTATTAAAAAGAAATAACCGCACCTAGCGGCGCGGCTCTTCTTACGAAATTCTAAATTTTAGTGGAAGCAACCGCGTACGAATGCCGTTACCCTTGTTACTAATATAGCATATCGAGGGGTGATTGTCAATAAGAGACTACAAGAAAGAATTGGCGCGCGAAAAAGAAACATACAAAAACTATGTTTTTCGTGCCAAAAAGAAAGATGGCGAAGTAGAGCGTTTAGAAAAGGAAATGAATGGACGTACATTTGCCGAGTGGGTTAGAGAAAAATTGCATAAAAAAGAATAGCCGTTGCCCTCGACAAGCAATCACGGCTATTCACCCGACAGAGTTTCCTCTACCTGTAAATAATTATAATACAGGTAGAGCTTTCTGTCAATCTAAAATTTGATAGGAGGCTTTTTATTATGGGAGAAAACAGAACGTTTTTGGCGATTGAATGGATGGACGCTCATAAGGCGTATGCTAAATTTTACAAAGAATTTGTCACTGTCTTTCGACTAAATGGCGTACAGTGCGTTGCGCTAAGAGGTTTATGTGACAGATTAGAGTATTGCATGAAAATTGAGACAGAAGCCAAGGCGATAGGCATTACGGTGGAAGAAGCTCTTGAAATACGAGAAAGGGAGGCTGTTACAGTATGAATGAATTACAAATTTTCAAAAACACGGAGTTTGGCGAGATAAGAACAATCAAGGTTGAGAGGCAGGTATATTTTGTGGCGTCTGATGTGGCAAGAGCTTTGGGGTATGCAAGACCAAACGATGCTATAAATCAACATTGTAGGTATACGGCGAAACACAGTATACCTCATCCGCAAAGTGTTAGTAAAACGATGGAGGTTAATGTCATACCCAAAGGCGACATATTCCGTTTAGCCGCAAATTCAGAATTGCCCGGCGCAGAAAAGTTTGAAAGTTGGATTTTTGACGAGGTACTCGTATCGGTAGAAGAACATGGCGCGTATATGACACCCGAAACGATTGAGAAGGTGCTTTTAAACCCCGACACTATAATCAACATAGCGACACAGTTAAAAGCGTCACAGGAACGTGTACGGGTGCTAGAAGTGGCACGTGAGAGCGACAAACCGAAGGTGCTGTTTGCTGATGCGGTGTCGGCATCAGAAGGGACTATACTTATAGGCGAACTTGCAAAACTGCTAAAGGGAAATGGCATAGAGATAGGTCAGAATCGCTTGTATGAGTGGTTGCGCCGTAAGGGCTATCTTATCAGTCGAAAGGGCACGGACTATAATGCTCCGACACAGAGGGCGATGGAATTAGGGTTGTTCAAGGTGAAGGAAACGGCAATAACACATTCGGATGGGCATGTGACAGTGAACAAGACAACAAAGGTCACAGGGAAGGGTCAGCAGTATTTTATTGATAAATTTTTAAGTAGCAACGAAGCGGCAGGGCTTGGCATAAATCAAGCGTCGAAGGACACGGCGGTGTAAATATGGAAAAAGCTAATGGACTAATAGGACAGAGATTCGGTTCACTTGAAGTTATCAGCAGAGACACTACAAAACCACAGGGGCATGGACATAAAATCTATTGGAATTGTCGTTGTTCCTGTGGGGACCACGTTTCTGTGAGGAGCGACCACTTACGAGGCGGCAAAATCAAGTCATGCGGTCATATTTTAGGTGATAATACAAAAACAGATGCTATTGAAAAGGCAATAAAGAATAATTACATTGTTGCAAGGTATGATGATTATTCAGAAGTTAGCCTAAACGGAATGGTAACACTTGTCAATAATGATGTAGCAGAGAAAATCATAGGTTGCAATTGGCTGTTAAGCACAGCGGGATATTTGTGTAGGCATGGAAATGATGGAAAATGGATATGGTTACACCGTTTTATTATTAATGCCGCCGAAAACGCGAAGGTAGACCATAAAAATAGAAATCGGCTTGATAATCGGCGAGAAAATTTAAGAATTTGTACAGATGAGGAAAATGCACGAAATGCTAAGATACACAAGGATAACAAATGCGGATTCAAAGGGGTATATCAGAGCGGCAACAAGTTTTACGCAAAAATAAGCGTGAGTGGAGAAAGTATACCGCTTGGCAGTTATGATACACCCGAACAGGCACACGCTGCCTATTGCAAAGCGGCGGTAAAATACTTCGGTGAGTTTGCTTGCTTTGGATAGTGTACACAATTGAATATGTTCAGATGAAGAGTGTCTATATCGGCACTCTTTTTTCGTTGAAGGGCGTAGACGGATGCAACAACGCGGAGCTTGTGACGAACATATAGCTTTTGGCGAAACAACATAAAACACGCATTAGGGGATGAGGTGGTGTTCATGTAATGGAAAAATGGCAGCAGGCATACAAAGACTATAAAAAGGGCATGAAGTACAAGGAAATAGCCGAAAAGCACGATGTATCGTTGAGCGCTGTCAAGTCGTGGGCATCGCGATATTGGAAGTCTGAAAAGGTTGCAACCAAACAGCAAAAAAAGTTGCAACCTTCGGATGAAAAGTTGCAACCAAAATCACGTGGCGCACCCAAGGGGAGCAAGAATGCGGCGGGCAATGGCGGGGGTGCACCCCTTGGCAATAAGAATGCCTTGAAGCATGGTGGATATTCCACTGCGTACTGGGATACTTTAGATGAAGAAGAAAAAGAAATGCTTGAGGGAATGCCGGAAGATGAAGAGACAATGCTATTGTATCAAATACGGTTGTGTGATGTTAGGGAGCGCCGATTAATGCAGGCCATCAATAAGTATCGCAATGCCAAAGGTGGGTTGGCTGTCAGCGGTGTTCAAACTACATACACTAAGCGCGAATTTGATGATGAAGCCGAACGAATACTGTATGATGAAATCAAGCAAGAGAAAATCAAAGAAAAAAAGATTAGTTATCTTGGTTATGACAAGACAACGCACACTGACACTGACGCTACGATTAACATTATTCAGCGCTTGGAAAATGAGCTTACGCGGGTGCAGCGGCAGAAGACACATTGTATTGCTACACTTAATAAGCTAAGGCAGGACGGCAGCAAAGGCAATGAAGTTGTAGATGATTGGGTGTTAGCTCTGTTGGAGGGTGAAGGTGATGAATAGAAAGACCTTATTTTCACAACGGCTGCCTGTATGGAAAAAAGAGCCTGTCGCATTTTTCCGTGAAGTGCTGCGCTTTGAGGTTGATGATTGGCAAAGAGATGCTGCTATGGATTTGGCGTCAGCTCCAATGGTTACCATACGAAGCGGACAAGGTGTTGGCAAAACGGCTTTTGAAGCGGCGTGCTTATTGTGGTTCTTATGTTGCTTCCCCTTCCCACGTATTGTAGCGACAGCTCCAACAAAACAGCAGTTGCACGATGTGCTATGGTCGGAGGTGGCGAAGTGGCAGTCTCGTAGCCCTTTGCTTACGGAGCTTTTAAAGTGGACAAAGACGTACATCTACATGAAGGGCTATGAAAAGCGTTGGTTTGCGGTTGCGCGTACAGCAACCAAACCCGAAAATATGCAAGGTTTCCATGAGGACAATATGCTTTTTATAGTGGATGAGGCTTCCGGCGTCGCTGATCCGATTATGGAAGCGATACTCGGCACTCTCTCGGGCAAGAACAATAAACTTTTGATGTGTGGTAATCCCACGAAAACGTCAGGAGTTTTTTTTGATAGCCATACGGCAGATAGGGCTCTGTATAAATGCCACAAGGTTTCATCAAGGGACAGCGTACGAACCAATAAAGAGAATATAGAAGCGCTAATACGCAAGTATGGTGCAGAAAGCAATGTTGTTCGCGTTCGTGTGGACGGTGACTTCCCTATACAAGAAGATGATGTACTTATACCAATTTCGCTGATAGAAAAATCAATCGCGACGGAGCCTAAAGAATCTAAGCGCCCGTTGAGCATCCGCATTGGATGCGATGTAGCGCGGTTCGGTGATGACAAAACTATTATAGGATATAAAGTAGATGAATGCGTTACATTTTACAAAAAACGTAACGGACAAGACACGATGAAAACCGCTGACGATATCATAGCGTGCGGCGAAATGCTGCTGAGGCAGTACAAAGAATACAAAGATATGGTAACTGTCGCGGTAGACGATGGCGGTGTGGGCGGCGGTGTTATAGACCGCTTAAAGCAGATGAAACGCAACAATCCAAAACGATTCGAATGGTTAGATGTACTTCCAGTCAAGTTTGGTTTGCGGCTAAAGCATAAGCGTTACCATGATTCAACAACATATATGATGGCGATAGTGAAAAAATTGCTACAGCCGTTCGATGATGACACAGGTGAAGAAAAGCCTGTTGAACTTATCCTGCCGAACGATTCCGACCTTGTTGCGCAGTTATCCAGCAGGAAGTATTCAATAACAGAGAATAGCAAGATGTTAGTTGAAGGAAAAAAAGCAATGAAAGCACGCGGGTTGCCGTCTCCCGATGAGGCGGATTGTGTGTTGCTGTTGACCCTTCCGACGAAACCAAAAAAGAGGTGACATTGTGAAAAATAAACAGAGCGTAGGCGTGAGGATAGTCAAATCATCAGCCGATTCTGTCGCTAAAGCGGCTGGAAGTACAAAGCTAAACACTTCTGAGGGCAAAGGTGCTGATGAGTGGATTACGCCACCGTACAATATGGCAGGGTTGAGGGAGATTGTCAAGAACTCATCCATACTGCCTCAGTGCATCAGTGCGTATAAAGGCAATATTGCCGGATTTGGCATAGGTGTGCGCTACAAGGACGATGTAAAAGAGACTGAGGCAATGGCGGGCGAGTACACAAGAGCTGAAAAAATAATAAATCTGTTAAGCATTGAAAAAGACATAAAAGAGGTGTTTGAAGATATTATTGCAGCACGGGAAACATATGGCATCGCATTTGTTGAGGTAATTCGGAATCTTGCAGGCGAGGTTGTCCAGATAGAATTTATCAAGGATACAGGCTCGATTCAACAGACTTGCCCTTTGTCGCCGCATATTGAAAAAGAGTTTTATTACGCGGGCGAAGTAGTCCTGCGTAAAAAAAAGTTCTGTAAATACAAGCAGAGCGGAGATACAAAAACAGTATACTTCAAAGAGTTTGGAGATCCGCGATTGATGGATAGCACCACAGGAGAATACGGAAAAGATATTCCACTCGAAAAGCAAGCGAATGAAATAATAGCGTTCACTATAGGCACGGAACATTACGGTGAAGTGCGTTGGTGTGGGCAAGTGTTGGGTATTGATGGTAGTCGCAAGGCGGAGATACTTAATAACAGGTACTTCACGCACGGCAGGCATACGCCTATGATGATTATGATTAAAGGCGGTACGTTGACAGATGATAGTTTTACCAAACTCCAAGACTATATGGATGGCATACAGGGAGAAGCAGGACAGCATGCATTCATAGTATTGGAAGCAGAAAGTGTAGGGCGTACCGATTTTGAAGGTGAGCCAGGTCCTGACATAGAGATTAAAGACCTTGCGGCGATACTGCAAAAAGATGAGCTATTTCAAGGATATCTAGAGAATAACCGTCGCAGAACACAATCGGCGTTTCAGTTGCCGGATTTGTATACAGGATATACAACAGACTTTAATCGTGCAACAGCTCAATCGGCAATAGAGGTTACCGAAAAGCAGGTATTTCAGCCGGCGCGGAATAGCTTGGCGTGGATAATAAACAATAAAATCCTTAGCGAGTATCGGTTTCAATATGTTGAGGTGTACTTTAAAGCGCCTGATATATCGAATCCCGATGACCTAGCTCGGATACTAAATATCACGGAGCGTGCCGGAGGTCTTACTCCTAACAAAGCTAAAGAGATTTCGTATGAACTGCTGGGTGACGATTTCGAGCCATACAAAGGTGACTGGGGTGACACGCCGCTTGCGTACTCGCGACCACAACAGTCCGCGTTGTCTCCGGGTGTAGGGCAGCAACTTGAAAAGCAGATACAAAAGGCGGCGGCACACAATGATGATGCCATTGTTGCGATTATGAAGGAAGTACGCACATTGTTGATTGCGAAGTCTGAGGAGGGATAGTATGCCGAATTGTGATGGACTTTTGAATGCCATTAACGCATATATCGCAAAAGCCGATAAAGACTTAGCTGATACACTTGATGGCGAGGGATTTGCAAGTTCGGCAGAGAGCGTCGAATTAGCGGCACGCTTGGAGGACGATATTGCAGATGCACTAAAAAGTGAGGATGTCCGAATTGTTTCTGCGGCAAAGGACGCCGTTGACCTTGAATCATTTGCAAGCGACGTGTGGCCCGATATCAGGGCAAAGGATGATTTACGTTATAATGTTATGAATGTAGTTCAAGAACAGCTATCTGATTTTGTGCCTAAGCTTATAAGCACCTACATAGCGCAAACTGACAAACGAGTTGGATTAACGCAGATATCCGCAAAGACAACAGCGTGGGTATCGGACTGGAGCGAAGAATTAGGCGGCTTGATGAAGCTGAATACACATACTGAGATTGAAGGCATATTGAAGGCGGGGCTTGAAAAGGGATCCGGCATACAGGAGTTTGTCCGCGCGATTATGGACAGCGATATCCGTGATACTCAGTACAAAGCAAGGCGAGTGGCGATAACAGAAGTGTTGCGCGCGCATTCGGTTGCGCAGGAGGAAAGTATACAACAGTCCCCGGCTGTATCTGGCAAAGAGTGGCTGCATACCGGCGGGCATTTGATAGCGCCAAGGCAAAATCATGTAGATATGGATGGACAGATAGTCGACAAAGATAGTCCTTTTGAACTACTAGGTGCAGATGGAATGACTTACTATCCACAGTATCCGCGCGATACTATTTTACCACCGGGCGAAAGTGTTAATTGCCACTGTATACATACAGGTGTTGTCTCAGAAGATGTGCTTGGTCTATCGCTCGATGAACGCAAGCAGTTACAGGAAGAAGCGATTGCCGAGATGGACGATGATTGGGAAAAAGAGCTTGATGCCAAGAACAGAGCCAAAGCCGGAATAGATGGCAAATACGACTATGAAACTATGCGTAACGCCGAGCTCGACGCTAAATGGGATGCGTTTCAGGGCATGAGCAGAGATAAGCAATCAGAATATTTCTATGGAAGCAAGCCTAAAATGGCACTGTATGATGCAGGCATTATTACAAACGGAAAAACCCTTGCGGAAGTGAGGGCGAAAACATTTACAAACTTACGAGAAAGAGGTATAATAGTAGTGCCGAGCGCGGTTCGCTCCGAAGCTGTTGTTGGCAATTATACAAATCTCAGAAATCCGAACAAGCCGCCGGGCGGTAATAATGGCGGTAATCCTCGATGCGGAATGCACGGTCAAAGCGGCATAACCGAATTGGAGAAAAGAGGGTTTACATACGAAGTTACTAAAACGTATGACAACGGCGTAAGAGTCGGAAATATACAGCATCATGTGGATAGAGGTAAGCGAGAAGAATCCGGACAATCGTGGTTTCCTGAGAGTTGGAGCGACGATGATATACACGCGGCGGCAACGTATGTCGCCAATGAACGCGGCGGTGGGGTTGGCGAGGTCAACTTCGGCGAATATAACGGCGTGAGGGTAGGCGTTGTGCTTGATGGGAAAGGCGGCGGTACGGCATTCCCGGACAGAAATAAACAACCATAAGGGAGGAACAGCAATGGCTATAGATGCAATTAAGGTAGTCGCAATTATTGAAAAACGGAAAGGCACTCATCCTGAATACACAGCCGCTCTTGATGATATTCGAGCAATGCTTTTAGATACACTGGGCGATGTCGAAGATGATATCATTGAATTTGTGCGAAATGCGGATAAAGACACACAAGACTATGTGTCTGAAATTGCCGAAGGGCTGTACGACAAATTTGCTACCCCTAGAATGGATAAATTTCTTGGTGAGATGTACCCTGCGTATTGGGTGGACATGTTGGGAATAAGAGATTAAGCACTGAAATACAACTAAATAGTTTTATTAAATCAACAGTCTATATGGCTGTTTTTTTATACCATTTTTTACCCGGGAGGAGGTGAAAATATTGAGTACGCTAAGAAAAGCAAGAGAAATAACGGATGCGAAGATACAATTCGTATCACTTGTGGGCAAGGCGGCAAACAAGCACAAGTTTATATTAACCAAAGCAGAAGACGGCGATGAGCCGTCCTTTTTGTCGTATGGGCGCATTCTGAAAGCGGATGTAGACAGCCACTATATCACTGGTATTGTGTACGAACCTATGACCGAAGATACAGACGGCGATTTTATGACTGAAGCTGAAATCACGAAAGCTGCTTATCATTACGCTAAGTTTGGAGACAAGGTCGACATACAGCACGATTTTGAACCAATGGAAGGAGCAGCAGTCGTTGAAAACTGGGTTACGAAATCCGATACCGTAATCGAAGGGCAACCCGTGAAAAAGGGCACATGGCTCATGACGGTTGAGGTAAACAACAGTGACATATGGGATGCAGTGCAAAAAGGTGATTTCACAGGTTTTTCTATGGGCGGTGTATGCAACTATGCCGATAGTGATGTGGACTTGGATGCGGTGAACAAGACAGCAAATGCGGATGTTACCGAAAAACAGGGGCTTCTTGCTAAAATCGCAAAGGCATTAGGACTGCAACCTGTTGAAAAGGGCATTTTTGCTGAACAATTCCATGAGGCAAGCAGGATATCGCGGTTTTGGAATGCGTTCAACATACTACAAGAAATTTTAATGCGCTGGGATCGGCGCGAGGATAGATATGTGTTGAATATCAACGAAGAAGAAGCGCGAGAAGCAATGTCCGAATTTGTTGAAGCAATGACTGATATTTTATCCGAAAAGTCCAATATTGCAAAATCCATAGCTGCCGAATGCCCCATCACAAAGTCTGGCAAGAAAATCAGCGCTAAGAATCTAAGCACAATTAAAACAATTTATGACAATCTCGGTGGTTTTTTGTCCGAGGTTGACGTTCAGGAGGAGGACGGAAACGTGAACAAATCAGAAATACAGGCTATTGTAGCCAAGGCTTTAGAGGAGGCAGGAATAACGAAAGCCGAACCGACGGCAGACCCTGCACCTGCTATGGCAGATGTAACACCTGAAAGCATACAAAAGATGGTTGCAGATGCAGTCACTAAGGCGCTTGCACCGAAGGAGGCAGAACCTGTTACAGCAGAAGCCGTGCAAAAGATGGTTGCAGATGCAGTTGCTGAAGCGGTTGCACCTATACTCAAAACTGCTGGCTTGCCCAGCAATCTCAACGGCGAGGGCGTGGTCGCAAAGGGCGACGATACGCATTACCTCGACGGAATACTTTAAGGAGGAAACGAAATGCCTACAAACAAAAGCATTGTAAACAAAGCAGCACTTTCAACAGACAATATGACGGCGGGTTTGCTCAATCCCGAACAGGCTACGCAGTTCCTGAAACAGATTTTCGAGGCGACAGTACTTGGCGGTGTTATCCGTAAAGAGGTGCGCCGCGCTAAAACAGGTGTGATTGACAAAATCGGCATCGCGCGTCGTGTTGTTCGCAAAAAGGTCGAAGGTATTGACGCGAATGCAGACGGTAGTGCACCTACGCTCGACCCGACAACCGGTCAGATTACGGGATATCGCGCAGTGCCGAATTTTGCGCAGGTACCATATTCCACTGTGGCGGTTCGGCTGCCCTGGGAAATCACAGAGGAAACATTGCGAGAAAACATAGAAGGGCAGAATCTTGAAGCTACGGTGACGGCACTTATGACGACACAGCTCGGAATAGATATGGAGGACTTAAACCTCAATGCCGATACCGATACTCCGTCGAGCGACCCCGATTATCTTTTCTTGTATATCAACAATGGTTGGATCAAGCAGATATCAGGTGGCGGGCATGTGGTCGACGCATCAGGAACATCGGGTATGGCACTCAGTCTGTTTTATGACGCGTTAAAGGCTGTACCGAACAAGTATAACAACGGCAAACTTCGTTGGCTGATGTCGCCGCATCGCGCCCAGGAATGGGAACAGTTCTTGTTAGAACAGGGGCTATCAAACGGCGCAAATTTCCCGGACAGCTTGTATAAAAGCCCGGCATCTATTCCGGTAATTGAGGTTCCGGGAATGTCAGATGACAAGATTATCCTTACAGACCCGAAGAATCTTATCGTCGTAAATACATATGACATCAAGATACGCAAGACAACCGAAGGCAAAGACGCAATCATGGCAGATAAGCGCTATTATGTTGTACACCTTGATTTCGATAGCATTATCGAGGAACTTGATGCAACAGCGATTATCGAAAATATATCGTAAGGGAGGAACTCAAAATGTATAAAATCAAACTCATCCGCGGACATTCGTACAACGGATATGGCGTAAAGGTTAAGGCAGAGCAACCTTTTGTCAACGTTGAGGATAAAGAAACGGTTGATTTGCTTATGGAGACAGGACGCTTTGAGCTTGTAGAAGTTGCTGATGGCAATGGCAAAGAGCCTGATAGCGGCGAAGATGTAGTCGAAAAGTCGGTTGACAAAATGAACGAAACAGAACTCGATGCGTACGCCACCGAAAACGGAATCGACCTCACAGGGTTGAAAAAGAAGGCTGAAAAGCTTGCGAAAATTCAGCAGACAGTTGCTGATGGCAACGGCAAAGAGCCTGATTTCAACGACGGCAACGAATAGGAGGTTTCATCATGGCTGATAGACCGTGGGTAATGCCACAGGAGGTCAAGGAGTATTCGGACTACAAGGCGGTGCAGGATAGGGCTGATGCAAAGCTCGCTGTTGATATCACAAGAGCAGAGCAATATGTTATATCATACACGAACAACACTTTTGAATCAGTCGAGAAGATCCCTGCCGAGGTGCACACTGCGGTTACGCTTATAGCCGAAGCCTATGCGTTTAATGCAGGGAATGCTATTCAGGCGGGAACATACAAGTCTGAAACGCATGATGACTACTCCTATACCGTTGCTGATAGTCAGCACATAGATGTTGATATGCTTGGTATAGCACCGCTTCTTGATGGTTTTGTGATTGCAGAGCCAAGGAGCGGTGTAACTATGCGTATTCGCAAACTGTAAGGAGGCGCGTATGAGTTTTGACTCACTATTAAATCACAAGTGCGACATTTATCATATTATCAGAATTGACAAAAGTCCGGGATTTGGACTTGCGGAATCGCCGGCGTTTGAGTATGCAAAAACTCCTGATGTAAGCGAGGAGCCTTGTCATTTTGGGCATTTTGGTGCCAGTACAGTCTTTCCTATAACTCAAAACGAGCCGCAAGCCGTTATGGATGCACAGGTAAAGCTTGCGCTGCCTATGGGCGCAGATATCCGCTTGAATGATAAGGTTGTAGATTGCGATACGGGGCTTGAGTATACCGCTGGGCATCCGCGAAAGGTGCGGGAACATCACAAAATTGTCTATCTGAGGCGGACTAAGGAGCAGGCTATATTATGAGCAATAAATATGTTGATTTTGACGTTGGGGAATTACGAGAGTTTGTCGGTCGTTTGAAATCGGCGGCAAGCGGTGACTTCAAAAGGGCTGCGTCGCAGTTTCTTGAGGATGTGGGGTTTGATTTTTTGCGTATCTTGGCTGATGAAATTGTTAGGCGTGATGTTACAGACAGCAGGCTTTTGCTCGCAAGCTTTCGCAAAGGCAGTGAGCATAATATATGGGAGCTGAGCGAGGGCGACTTGACCCTCGAAGTGGGTACTAATATCGAATATGCTGCGTATGTTAACGACGGTCACTGGACTAACAAAAAAGGCGTAAAAGCACGTTGGGTTCCGGGGTATTGGGAGGGCAAAAGATTTATCTATGACAAGGATGCAAAGACAGGAATGCTCTTAAAACAAAAATGGATTGAGGGAAAACATTACTGGGAGAGTGCATTGCGTATTTTAGACAAAATTCTGCCAAAATACCTTGATAAGAAACTGCAAAAGTGGCTTGACGACTATTTTAAAATGTGAGGGGGCAGCGGATATTGATAGAACAAGAAACAGCGAGTATTATAGCATTCATACTCGCCCATGCCGGACCTGCACACCCTTATTATCATGAGGTGCCACAGGATTTTATATATCCTGCCGTGTATTTCCCCGTACCCGAAATAGAAACAAGGGGTGAAACGCTTTCTGCGTACGCAGCAGAGTTTGTATGGTTTATCAATTTTTTTGACAAGACTACGCAGGGAGCTTACGCGTTGGCGTATGGGGCGTTGCAGGCGATTAAGCAGTACCGTAACCTCATCCCTTTAACAGATGAAGCGGGAATACCTGCAAAAGAAGGGGTGCGTATCAAAGACCCTATACAAAAAACTGTGGAGAGCGGAGTGGTGCAATTGCAAATAGGATGGATTAGCCGCCGACCGTATAACCGCGACGAGGCTGAAAAGGCATTTGAATTTATTATTAATATTGGAGATAAAGAGCATCTAAGCGATTAGATGCTCTTTTCTGTACCCGATAGAAGGAGGCAGATATGGGAAAGGGCAATGGACAGAGCGCAAAGCCGGGCGAGAATCATGCTGTGGCAGTTTCCGCTTTGAGTGAGTCGAGTGTGACACAGGCAGTTTCGAGCGAAACAAAATACGAGCTTAGCAAACTACGCGAAAACTGCTTGCCCCTGTTTGGCGTAACCACAAGTATATTCGATGGTGCTACCGAAGGGGTTAGCGGACAGCAGACGATTGAAAAAACAAAGCGCACCATAGATGAATGGAGCGGAAAAGAGCTAAGAGTCTGAAAAATAATACATATAGAGAAAGGTAGGTGACAAGTCCATGCGAGTTTTATTTGGAGTTTATGCAAGATTAGCGCATGGACATAATAATGGCAGGAGGAACTTTTGATAAACGCATAGGCAAAGTTCGCTCGGGTGCATATATCAATTTCGAGGGAACGAATCAGGAAATACTCAATCCTTCGAGTCGCGGCGTTGTGGTTATTCCGCTGATTGGGCATGATTACGGTCCTGAAAAGGAATTTATCACAATTGACAACACAGCACTTGATGCAGCTTACAGCAAGCTTGGGTACAGCATTTATGATTCTGACCCGGCGGAGAACATGCTGCTTATACGTGAGGCGTTTAAACGTTCTCGCACGGTGATAGCATACATACCGAAAAGCGGCACAAAATCTACCGGAACAGGCGGCGGCGCGACAGCGACGGCTAAACACGGCGGTACGCGCGGCGATATGTTGAGCTATTCGTTTGTAGCAAACCCGGTAAGCGAAAAGCTTGATGTCGCTATTTTCTTAGGCGGCGGACAGGTTGAACAGCACGATGGATTGACTACGGTTGAAGAATTGGCTGAGAAAAACAGCGAGTACATAACATTTAGCGGTACAGGAAACCTCACGGCTACAGCAGGAGTTACGCTGGCGGGAGGCGCAAACGCAAGCACAACTAATAAGGATATAGGCGATTTCATTGATGCGGTGGAGGGAGTTGCATTCAACACCCTGTGTTTCCCCATTGCAGAACCGACTCTGCAGGCTGCGGTCGTGTCAAAAATCAATTATTTGCGCGATGGCGTGGGCAAGACTGTCAAGGTTGCCCTGCCTAAGTACAATGCTGACAGTATGGGCGTCATCAACGTAACTAACTCTGTAGTCGTTGACGGAAAATCGCTCTCAGCCGCTCAGGCATGCGCGTGGGTAGCGGGAGCAGACGCAGGAGCTACGATGCTGCAGAGCAACACAGCGGTTGTATACGAGGGTGCTACGGCTATTGTGGAGCCTAAGACCAACGAACAGGCTATCGCGGCAATTCAAAACGGCGAATTTTTCTTTTCGTATTCGGAGCAGGGTAAAGTTGTTGTTGAGTATGACATAAACAGCCTTGTGACGTACGGAGACAAGAAAAGCAAATCGTACAGCAAAAACAGGGTTTTGAGGGTTTTTGACAGCTTTGCAGAGTCAATACAACTCAATTTCCCGCCGGGAAAATACGACAACTACGGCAAGGGTTGGGATGTTATGGATGGCGTAGGAAGAGCTATCTTGAAGCAGTACGACGATGCCGGAGCGATTAAAGATGTTGACTATGATGCGGATTTCAGGGTAAACAGAGAGATGTCTAAAGGTGATGAGACGTACTTCGATGTTGGTCTTGCCGCCGGCGACAGCTCTGAAAAACTCTATTTCAACATAGCAACGAGATAAGGAGGACGAATAAATGGCTTATAACAAAAATCCCATATCGCTGCGTGAAGGTTCTGTTTTCCTTAACGGCATAGAGGTTATGGACAGCGTTAAATGCAGTGTTAAATTCACACCGGACACATGGAAGGGGCGTACGCTTGGAGAGAAGTCGCCAAGTTCGCGCTGGCTCGGGTATGAAATATCCGGCTCGATAACGCGCCGCCGAAGCAAACCTTGGCTAAAGGAAATGATAATGGAGTATATCAAAACGGGTGTAACTCCGGAGTTTTCCGTTCAGGGCATATCGGATGACCCTAACTCGGATTTCTACGAGGAGTTTGGCACCGATACCGTTACATTGGTGGGGTGTGTGCTGACAGGCGATATAAAGCTGTTGGAGCTTGACAGCGAGGGTAATGTTCTTGACGACGAGATCAACTTTTCGGCAAAAGATATGGTTTAAACAGCAGAACAATAATACAATGTGGCGGGGATGGACACATCCCCGCCT
>JGI994J12354_10003159_pt1 | contig 15574 bp, 15 predicted proteins | sample IntmicLarv3ML3BL_FD_12354 | JGI IMG/M metagenome (IMG submission 12354)
GGGCCATACTTTTGATTATGGCCAAGTTGAACAACTGAGTGATGATTTATGGATGAGTTTGTGGAGGAAATACAGCAGATTGATTCTCAGGAAGAACAGCAACAGATCGAAGAGACTGTTGCTCTTGCAGAACAGGAAGCACAGGTAGAGGTTCCCGCGGAAGAGACCGTTGTGGAGACCCAGTCGGAAGATGTCGAGTCAGAGGATACGGGTGAAATATCCGAATCGGCTGATGAAGAGGACGAAGTTCAGACATCGGAGAACCTGGAAGATATTGAGCAGAAACGCAGCATCATGAACAATGATGCTGAGAGACACAGGCGTCTCAGGGACGAACTGAACGCCCAGACCAAGGAATGGAAGAGCAAGAGAGATGCGCTCAACTCCAAAGTGCGTGAGCTTGTTAACGAAGCAGGCAAATGCAGGGAAGAGCGTGATTCTTTCAATCAGAAGGTCAGGGAGACGAAAGTTCTCAGGGACGAATGGAACCAAAAAGTATCTGCGCTTAAGGATCAGATATCGGCACTCAGGCCGGAAAGACCCAGCGAAGACAAAAACGAGGTTCCGGTCAAACAGCTCAAAAAGCAGCTTCAGGATCTGGAATACACTCAACAGACAAAATCGTTAGGCAAAGACAAAGAGAACGAGATCGTCAAACAGATCTCGGTTATCGCACGCCAGATAGATGAAAGGGAAAAGACCTTCGAGCAGAGCGGAGAGATCAAAGAGGTTATCCAACAGCTCAAAGAGGCGAAAGTGGAAGCAGAAGCAGCACACCGCCAGGTCTCGGAACACGCGGAGGCCGCGCAGTCCTCTCACGACAAGATGATGAAACTCTACGAAGAGGTCGATTCATTGAGGAAAGAAGCAGATGCTGCTCAGGCCAAGTTCATCGAATGCAAACAGGCAGCGGATGAAGAGCACAAGAAGCACATTGAGCAGATCAAGTCCGTTCATGAGATAGACAAGGATGCCTCAGTATTGAGGAACAAGAAATCGGCCACGAAGAAGAAAAAGGTCGATACCGAGTCCAAGAAAGAAGCAAAAGAGATATTCGAACGCTTCAAGGCGGGAGAGAAACTCAGCACAGACAATCTCATGGCGCTTCAGAAATCGGGCTATCTTTAAACTTTCATTCCGCAGAAATGCGGCAAACTCTTTACTTTTTTTAACTTTCGTTAACCCGTTCAGCATAAATGAAAAAATGACGGAATTGTTTGCGACCGACGATCATTCTTGTCGAAATCTTTTCCGCAATAAATGCAGTCTTCGATCAAGATTACCGGGTTCAATATATATGAATAAAGAATATTACAGCTAGCATCTACATTTTTTTACGTTGTTTCATTGAAACGTTTATATAGTAACCAATCAATCAAGTTGTTACGGGGAAAAAGGTCAGTTTTGTAGAGTGCATCCCATCCCTTCTGACTGACTGGCCTCTTCCCGCACTTTTTTGCCATATTCTAAATACAATCGTGTCTATTGAGGTTTGATTTAATGGTTCTGGAAGGATTGGGTAAGTCCCTCAGGGACGTGATAGGACGTATTGGAAGCTCCACGATCATCGATGAAGAGCTCATCAGAGAGGTCTCAAAAGAATTACAACGTGCACTCCTCCAGGCAGATGTGAATGTCCAACTGGTCTTGGAGTTGACGAACAGGATCCAAGATCGTGCGTTGAACGAGAAACCGCCTGCGGGAAAGAGTTCCAAGGATCACGTCATTCAAATAATCTACAAGGAAATGGTCGCGCTTCTGGACAACGGAGAAGGGCTCCCGCTCAAACCCCAGACTATAATGATGGTCGGTCTTTACGGTCAGGGAAAAACCACCACGACTGGAAAACTCGCCCTTTTCTTATCCAAAAAAGGCTTTTCAGTGGGTTTGATCGGTGCTGATGTATACAGACCCGCCGCTTATGACCAACTCAAACAACTCGGAGACAAAATAGGTGTCGACGTTTACGGTGAACCCGGAGAGAAGAATGCCGCCGCGATCGTAACGCGGGGTATGGAAAAATTCTCCGACAAGAAGATAGTTATAATCGATACTTCGGGAAGACATGCCTTGGAAGACGACCTCATACAGGAACTGAAGGATATCGCTAAAGCCGCAAAGCCGGATGAGAGGGTATTGGTACTCGATTCGCAGGTCGGACAGCAGGCAGGCCCTCAGGCAGACGCATTCCATGAGGCTGTGGGCATCACAGGCGTCATACTGACAAAAATGGACGGGACCGCGAAGGGCGGAGGAGCATTGTCTGCAGTTTCCAGAACGAAAGCGCGCATAATTTTCATTGGAACCGGAGAACACATCAGGGATCTCGAGGCATTCAACGCAGACAGATTCATATCGAGACTTCTCGGCATGGGAGATCTCGCATCGCTCGTTCAGATCGCCAAAGAGGAGATCGATGACGAGGATGCAATGGAACAGGTCGCAAGGAGTATGCTTTCCGGAAGATTCACACTCAATGACATGTATTACCAAATGTCCGCCGTGTCAAAAATGGGACCGCTTCAAAAGGTCATGTCCATGATACCCGGTATGAGCAACATGGAAAATAAGATCGATTACGAAGAATCTCAGAAGAAGTTGACCAAATACAAGGTAATAATGGACTCCATGACAAACGACGAGAAAGAAGATCCGAATATCATCAAAGGAAAGAGGATCGAGCGTATAGCCGCCGGGGCGGGTGTTGCGACCCATGATGTCAGAGGTCTTCTGAAGCAGTTCAATCAAAGCAAAAAGATGATGGGTTCGATTGGAAAGGATCGTAAAATGCGCAAACAGATGATGAAACAGTTCGGCAACGTTGATCTGGAAGACATCCAACAGTGATCCGATGATCTATTTTGTTATTGTGGGACATAAAGCGATCACCACCGGCGATTTCAAACTGGACGACATCGCAGGCGGTGCGGGAAGATTGGATATACTCGTAAGATGCGTCAATTCGGCATTCTTCCTGAGCCATGACATAAGAAAGGACGTGGAGTTGTTCCTCGTGCTTCAGGGTGGCGAGAATGCCCCCAAGACAGTGAGATTTTCAGGCAGCGAGATAAGATATCTGAATCCGGACGAGAGAAGTACATCCTCCCTCGTACGAAACGCACTGATGAAGAAGATACCCGAAAAAGAAGAGATCCGATCATCTCCGGGTGTGTGTGTATCGAAGATGTCTTTCTCCGATGTTATAGAAAAACTCGATGAGATCGGGAATCTGGTATATCTCAGAGAAGACGGAACCGATGTCTTCGAATCAAATATCCCCGAGAACCCTGTTTTCATTCTCAGTGACAACAGAGACCTATCGGAGGAAGAGGAGAACATTATTTTCGAAAGATCCCCGAATGTGGTAGGGATAGGACCAAACAGTCTTCATGCGGACCATTGCATGATAATTGTCCATAATGCAATGGATCGTAAAAGAGCCGGCAATCCTTGAGTTTGAAAAAATCATCGATACTCATGCTGAAGTTTTTTATCCTTATCTGTTGATTAGGCACCATGGCGGAGTACACCGAAAAGATACCCCAACACAGACATTGTCGAATTTGCGGTAAAGCGTTCGTCGGAGACGGATACTTTTGTACCGATGAATGTAAAACATCTGCCGGAGCGGATGCAAAGAAGAAGATAAGGAAACTCATTTTCATTTGGATAGGTATCGTGGCAGTGTCCTTGGTGGCATTGGCCATCTACACTTTTGCCGGCGGGCAATAAGATGATATCTGCTGTTGCGGGCACCTTCAATATTCTCCATGACGGCCATAAAGAATTGATACGCAAGGCATTCGAGATCGGCGACGAGGTCCTCATAGGTATGACCAGCGACAGGATGGCAAGTCTGGAAAGGAAGGAGGTCGTACCATTCTACATAAGGAGAAGGGAACTGGAGACATTTCTCTCTATAATGAAAAAACCCTGGAAAATAATGGAGATCAACGATATCTACGGCCCTAGGGAACTTATGGATGACGCAGGGATACTTGTGATGTCTGAAGAGACATTCGACAACGGACTCGTTGTGAACGAAGAAAGAAGATCACGCGGGATCAGGCCTTTGGAATTATACGCGATCCCGATGACCAAGGCGTCAGACGGCACGAAGATAAGTTCCTCATGTATCATGGAGGGAAAATATGCCAGGAATGGGAAGATCGACGCGATAGATGTCGCTGTTGGCTCTGCCAACCGGGTGAAAGTAGAAGCAGTCAGAGCAGTCTTGGAAAGAATATACGGTGATGTAAGGATAACCGCAGTCGATATTGACAGCGGTGTTCCTCCTCAGCCCTCGGAAGGAGACACGCGCAAGGGGGCCGTGAACCGTGCAAAGGGTGCCCTGGGTTCCCATGACATGTCGTTCGGTATCGAAGCGGGAGTATTCGAAACGGAAGACGGATTGTACGATATCCAATATTGTGCCATAGTAGACAATAAGGGAATATTGAGTGTGGGCATGGGCTCCGGATTCAGATATCCTGATGATATTTCTGAATTGGTCAGAGAAGGATACACTGTCGGAGATGCCGTGAAAAAGGCAAGAGGGGGGAGCGACATTGGAAAAAAACAGGGTGCGATCGGCATTCTCAGCGATGGATTGATGGATAGAAAATCGCTTACTGAACAATCAGTCCTGGCAGCGATGATACCTCGAATGAAGAATTATAACGGAAGTAAGGACGTTTTCAATGAGCGGATGTAACGGAGGAAACTGTCAAACGGGGTCCCATGACAGTCCCGATGGGTGCAGATTGCCGCCGGGTATGTTGCGAGAATACGATCTGGATCAATCGGTCGCGGAAGGCATGCTTGTATGGATTGAAACCGTCCGAAATGGAGAACAGACAAATGTTCTGCCGTCATCCCTTAAGATCCTTGCCGAGGCTGCAAGGATCAATGAAGGAAGAACTATAACCGCGATCTTCGGAGACATCGAACTCAAATCCCTTTACGATGAGATATTCTCATGCGGTGCGGATACAATATACCATGTGAAAGATAAAAGATTGAAGGACTTCCATCATGCCGCTTACTGCGAGTCTTTAGCGGATATATCAAAAAGGATCGCACCTGCATCGATACTTATGGCTGCTACTGAAAAGGGGAACAGCATAGCATCCGGATTGGCTGCAATATTGAATGTGGGGTATGTCACGGACTGTATTCATGTGGAATTATCCGGCAGATCATTAAGGGTAAAGGATCGATCGTCTGATGAAACATCCTTCGAAAATTTCCCTCAGATAGCTACCGTAGATCAGAACATTCTCCGGGAACCTTCGAAAGAAGAGGGAAGAAAAGGGACAGTGATCTACCGTCAATACAAAGGATGTTCTCTTCAGGGATGATCAGGGAGACCTGCTCAAGGATATCGCTTTCTCCGATACGGTATCCGCATGACCTGCGACCTTGACATTCTTCCATGCAGCTTCTATCTTTCCGTCCTTCCCTACGATGAAGGTGGAACGTTTTGTCCCAAGAATCTCCTTTCCGTACATCATCTTGGTCCCCCATACCCCCGCATCTTCCATCAAAATGTGGTCGGGATCACTCAGAAGCTTCAACTTGAGCGAATTCTTGTCGATGAATTTTCTATGTGAGGAGGGCAGATCCCTGCTCACGCCGATAATGATAATGTTCCTGAGCATCAGTTTGGGGTAAACGGAGGAGAATTCTACGGCCTCTCGGGTACATCCTGCCGTTCCGTCCTTAGAATAGAAATAAAGGACATACCTCAAATTCTCAAGGGATGAACTGTCGAACACCTCGCCGTTCTCGTCAAGAAGAGAAAAATGCGGGAATCTCTCCCCGATATCCATCAGAATAATCTCCCTTCTTTGCCGGATATTATCGACGAAAGATCCATTTCGAACATTATCACGGGATGTGTTATCTCGAAGTCCGTGACAACCTTTGGCGATACCTCTCCGAAGATGCCGACTTCTTTTCCATCAACGATTATCTTTGCGCCTCTTCCTTCGATGAAGGTCCTGTAACTGCATGGCAATAACTCGTATTTTACTGCCAGTTCCCTTACGATCGATTCTGCAACGGACTTGATCTCCGTGAACGAAACCTTGGATGCCGTGAAAAGTGCACAAAGATGTGGAATCGAACAATGTTCCGATGAGACATATCCTATTTCGAATATCTTCTGAGGAAGGTCACGGTGCTTGTTGTGTCTGAGGATCCTCATCAAACTCGGCATAAGATACGATCTCAGGCATGTGTGATCCTCCGTGATGGGGTTCAGGATCTGAGTGGATACTTTTTCGGGAAGTCCCGATATCGTGAATTCATCATTCTCGTTGCTTAGGGTGAGGGTAGTGACCTCGTTGAATCCCAGACCTATCATGATATCTCTGACCTTTTCCGAGAATAATGAATCGGGACTCAGACTTCCCGCTGTCTGAACAGATGAGTATGATCCGCCGAAATGTTCGAACCCATAACCCACTGCGATGTCTTCCATAATGTCTACTTCATGCATTATATCCAGTCTTGTGACGGGTATCAAGACATCAACGGTGTCTTTCGATACCGATGCTGCATTCATTCCCATTTTTTTCAGAGCATCCGTCACGCCTTTTGATCCCAACTCGACGCCGATGAATTCTTCCGCTCTTTTTACCGAAATGGACATTTTCCGCGGTGACAGATCGGGGGATCTGAACGCCAGCGAGCCTTCGAGGCCTACAGTCTCTATTGTGCCTCCCCTTTCTGCCAAAGAGGTCACAACTATGTCTAATGCACCTTTCACAGCTTTTTGGTCAGTTCCCGTAACATCAACGAACAGGTTGCGGGAATCGGTGGTCACGGTGGTAAGCGCACCGTTGATGATCGGAGGGAAAGACAGAACATTGTTATTCTTATCAAGAATGATCGGATATTTTTTCTTCCCTTTCAGGAGATCTGCGTATTCGATACCTTTCGCATGCGACGAAAGGATCTGATCCAGATCCATTTCTTCCGTACAGGTCAAAGGTACGAACCGTACATCCTTCGGAGATACCGCTTTGTACACGAAGGGAGGCGCGACTTTATCGAGATCGTGGATACCGATCGCCAGTTTGCTTCTTTTTCTTCCTATCGTGAGATGAAGCTTCTCTTGCAGTTCCATCATGGATCTTATCAGGTCATCGGTGACGTTGACGTTCCTTATCACGGCGCACGAAAAGCATGGTCTGACGGACATAACGCTGTCATCTACTTTCACACGAATGCCGCCCTCAACAGAACGGTATTCCTTCATCCCCGGAGTTATATCAAGGAACGCACGAAGGCCTCTTGCCAAACCTTCCACCGAAAAAAGATCGGGACGGTCGGGAAAGAATTCCACGGACATGTCATCGTTGCCCCCTTCGGTATCGTGCATGTCCGCACCTATCAGAGGTATCCTATCCACCAAGACCTCCTGGGGAACATTTTGACCTAAAAGGGAGCAGAGATCTCCGTATTTGAAGTTGATCACAGGCATATTATCAGCGTCCGAGTTCCTTATGTGCCCTGCCGAGATGTCCGGCGGCCTGTGCGGATAATGTTGACAATTCTCCCGCCAAAACCGTTGTTGCGACTATTTCGGCGAATTTTCGTGCCTTCCCATCTCCGAGACATCCCATGATCTGCAAAGCTTCGGACTGACTCGGCAATCTGGTGCCTCCTCCGACTGTACCAACTTCGAGTGAGGGCATTCTCACGGAGATGTAAAGATCGCCGTCGACATTCTCGCAATTCGTCAGCGTCATGCTGCCTCCGACCACCTGTGCCGGATCTTGTCCGGTGGCGATGAATAATGCAGCGACCATATTTGCGGCATGTGCATTCGCTCCCAGGGTGCCGGACATGGAACTTCCGACAAGGTTCTTTCTTACATTGGTTTCGACGATCAGATCCGTTGTTGCATGAAGTCTGTTCTCAACAACATCCTTAGGGATCACTGCTTCGGCGATGACTGTCTTTCCACGGCCGTTTATCATGTTCATCGCGGCAGGTTTCTTGTCGCTGCACATGTTTCCCGAAACAGATACCAATACTGCTCCTGTGCGTTCCTCTATCTCCTTGCACACGGCCTCGGTAGCGATGGTTGCCATATTCATTCCCATGGCATCCCCCGTATCATATGTGAAACGAAGGAACAGGTTCCTTCCGGCGGGATACGGGTGAACCGACTGCAGTTTTCCATGGCTTGTGGTCGTATCTACAATCTTTGACAATGAATCCATGTTCTTAAGGATCCAATCGATCACTTCGGCGGAATGGTTCACGCCTCTCACTTTGAATACCGGGGCTCGGGTCATATGGTCTTGGAATACCTTGACATTCGCACCGCCCCCGTCGTTGATAACACTCATACCTCTCGAGATGGAAGCCACCAATGCCCCTTCGGTCGTTGCCAGGGGTATGATGAACTCTCCTTTCGCATGATCCCCCGAGATAATGACAGGCCCAGCGAATCCCAAAGGTATCTGGGTAGCACCGATCATATTCTCTATGTTCTTTGATGCGTTCTCGGAACTGAAACAATATTTGGATATGCTTTCGAGACTGGCTCCCGTTATTTTCTCAACGGCCTTACGTCTTTCGTCGACATCGGAATGAGAATAACCTCGATTCTTCAGACCCCTCTGTTCCGTCATGATACCGCATTGTCTTACCGATAATATAACTATCGAACAGTATAGATATTCAGACATCCGTCGGGAACACATGAGCGGTGGACTGAAAGGAGGTGAAAAGACCTCAAAGACTAGACGTGGATCGTATATAATGGGGGTCATTAATCTCGATGAGACCACCAAACACGATAAGTTGGACAAACTCATTGTCAAATATTTCCCCTATTTTCTGGTCGCGTGCGGGGTATTCATAACCATACTCACGCTCTACCTGGGTAATTTTTCTTTCACGGGAGTGCTTTACGGCATTTGCCTGGGATTCGTCGTGGGATTCATTTGCTTGGGTACTGTATGTGTCTTCCTTTCAGATAGGGGTATCATTTCCGGACGCGTCATAGCCCCCGTGATAATCATCCTTCCGATAGTGTTCTCCCTGCTCTTTCAGAACTTTGATTCCGCTTTCTCCCCAAGTGGATTTTTGGTGAGGTTTTTCGACGTGTTCGGAGGCACGGAGAATTTTTGGTCGTTGTTGATCAGCGTCTACTCGATCATACTAATGATATTCCTCGTTGCATACGCCGTCGTGTCTGTCATCGTGGGCTATTTCAGAAGTTATTTCTACAAAGTGCTGATGGCACTCGAATATCCGTCGGAGAAAAGACGCAACCGCATTCCCGAATGGCTTTTTCAGATTCCGGACATCATCGATGTGAAATCCGTGGAGTTGGAGCCGGAGGCCGATGAGGACAAATTCGATAAACCCCTGTTCACCAGTATTGCGATAAGTTTATTGCTTCTGGGTATTGTCATTTGTTCGTACATTTTCATCAACCCTGTGTTCCTACAGGTGATACCTTTCGAAGAAATGCTGTTCATCAGCATACTGCTTTCCCTTTTCATGTCCCCCCTGGTGATCCCCTGGAGCATAGTCAGGTCCGTGGGAGCAAAAGTAGTATCGGACGCGCCGCGCGACCTATACTTGTGGAAGGGAATGAGAGGAAGACTGTATCAGGGATTTTTTGCGGTGACATTCATAATGATGTTGTTGACGATGTCCGTATACATGGGCATGGACTTCTCACGCATAGTGACAACGTACCTAGGATATGTGACATTCATGGGACTGATCGCCGGAATCACTTCCTTTGTGTATGTCAACACATTCCACCGGGGGTTCAAGAACGGGATAGTGAAGAGTTTCCTTTCGTCTAAGTACAAAGAACAGGTGCCCGCAGAGGATGAGGAGGAAGAGAACGATGGCTGATCCGGAATACGAAGCAATATCAAAGGCGAAAAGACAAACAGAAAGCAACAATGTGTCGGGTGCGATATCCACTCTGGAATCTTATCTTGAGGTTTCCCCATCGTCTGTCAAAGCAAGGATCGCTCTCGCAAGGACCCTGATCTACGATGCGAAGGAGATAGACAAAGGCATCGAACAGCTCAATTTCATACTGGAGGCGGATGCGGATAACATCGATGCGCTGAAAGCATCCGTAACGGTCCTCATCAAGGATAAGAAGAACAACAAAGAGGTCTCCGAAAAATACGAGAGACTGCTAGTTCTGGAACCCAGTGCGGAAGTGTACAACAGCTACGCCAGATTCCTGAGGCAGCAGAAACTCGACTTCAAGAGATCGGCCGAGTTCTACGAGAAAGCCATCAGTGCCGCACCGAGTAAATACGAATATCATCAGAATTACGCGGTGTTATTGTTGAATGACATCAAAGATTACCAAAAAGCGAAAGAGGAATTGGAGATCGTTCTGAAGCTGAACCCTGGAAACGCAAGCGCAAAGAAGAATTACGATCTTCTCATGAAAAAGAAATTCGATGCCGACGGCAACGTAAAGAAGGGAAGATTCTCGGCATTTAAAAAGAATATATAAATTACTTAAAAAGTCGTAGTGAGAAATCTCTTTTTATTTACTGCATCAATATCCCTGTTAGGTGAATTCAATGGAATTAAAAGGATCCAAGACGGAAGCGAATCTTCTCACAGCATTTGCCGGGGAGAGTCAGGCCAGGACGAAATATACTTTCTACTCCTCGCAAGCAAAGAAGGAAGGATACAACCAGATAGCCGATATCTTCATGGAAACGGCGGAGAACGAGCGCGAGCATGCCAAACTCTGGTTCAAAGCCCTTCACGGGGGATGTGTGCCGAAAACTCTCGATAATCTCAAAGATGCCGCAAGCGGAGAGAATTACGAATTCAACATTATGTACAAGGAGTTCGCAGAGATAGCGAGAAAGGAAGGATTCGATGAGATCGCAGGTCTTTTCGAGCTTGTGGGAGACATAGAAGCGACCCATGAGAAAAGATACCTTGAACTCTACGAGAATGTAAAGAACGGGACAGTGTTCAAAAAAGATGCCGTTGCCGTGTGGAAATGTCTCAATTGCGGATATCTCCACGTCGGAGCGGAGGCACCTGCAGTTTGCCCGACCTGTAAGCACCCTCAGAGTTATTTCGAGATACAGGCACAAAACTGGTAAATCTCATTCCAAACTTTTTCAAACCATTTATGAAATTCTACCCTTGTTCAAATGATCTCCAAAATGTCAAGAATTATCATTGATCCAGCTATCGCCAGCAAAACATTTCCAATGCACATTACCAGAATCTTTTGACGCCTTTGAAGATCGCTCCTTCTAACGAATCGTATGATCTCCGTACCCGCAACGACCAGTGCGATAATAATGAATAATGTCGGTAATTCCACGGACGGCGATGGACGTTGTCAGATATCAGTGTTTCTTTCCTTTTTCCTTTATCGAAACATCTTTTCCCATCACATCCGTAACCTGTCATTCACCAGATTTAAATCAAAAGATTGCATCGTTGTATCATGTCACCTTCCTTCGACGATCATTTGGAAGTAGCTCTCGAAGACTACAACGATAAGATCAGCAAATTGGAGGCATCGGGCGGAACACCCGAAGAATTCCTGGATGCACTCGTTAATCGAGGGAGTATCCTTTCGATGATGGAATATTACGTTTCCGCCATTTCGGATCTTGATGATGCAATAGGGATCATCGCTGAATTGGAAAACGAAGGAAAAGAAGTGGATCCTGGGAGCTTCATCAAAGCATACGTCTCCCGAGGCGAACTGATGAGTACAGAAAATACAAACCTGATTGTCGAAGATTATGTCACAGCCGCATCAAGATTGAAAAAACTGAACAAGAATTCCAAATATTTCGATGAAAGGAAAATAGTGATGATGTGCATGAATTGCAGCGAGGACCTTGTCGATTGCGGGTTTCCCGGAGAGGCTGTACCGTTCATAGAAAAACTATACGAGATCCTTCCCGGCAAGACCGACAATTGGTCATTGAACAGATACTTGGAGACATTGAACCTTGACGGCCAAGCAATGAACGACCTTTCGAATCAGGATCAGGCGTTGGAGATCTTCACTCAGGCCATAGAGATCGGAGCCGGCCTCTTTGACAAAGGAGCGTTGGAAGATACGATGTCAATAATATTCCCGTTCATTTCCAGAGGAGATATCGCACAACAAAAAGGTCTTTTGGAACAGTATTTCCTGGATAGGAAAGCGGCGATATCGTTGCTTGAAAGTCTTTTGGAGATGAACAGATTGGAAGATGTTCAGATCCTTGCGGGATTGCATCAGGATGTTGCAAACACATATCTTACATTAAACAAGGTCAAAGAAGCAGAGGAACACCTCATGAGAGAGGTCATGCTTAACATGGACGGGGCCGAAGAATATATCCGGGAGTACGCGGATCGAGAAAAACTCAATAAGTGACACTTTCGGATACCCCTTGATTAGTCTTATAACTGTAATTCCAATAGGGTAAGCCATGGGCAGTAAATTCTGTAAGTACTGTGAGAGTATTTTGATGCCGAATCAAAAACGATGCGGTGCGTGCGGAAAGGTCATAGAGGATACGGGGAATATTTTTTCCAGATTCGAAAGGAAAGCGACTGTGCCCGAACAGGAGATCGAGATAGTCGAGAACAAAGATGCTCCTTACATGCCGTACAGCCCGCGCGAACTCCAGATGGATATCATCATGGATATCAAAAAAGCATTGGATGGCGGCAGACATATCGTGATCGAATCGGGCACCGGTACGGGAAAGACCATAGTCTCCTTGGCAGGAGGCCTGGAACATGCGAAGCAACACGGTAAGAAGGTAGTGTATCTCACGAGGACGATATCTCAGAGCGATCAAGTGATGAAGGAGCTCAGAGCAATATCCAGGATCAAGCCGATATCCGGCATTACGATCACCGGAAGGAATAAATCGTGTCCGTTGTTCAAAGCCGAGGATGTCGACGTACCCCCGAATGTTCTGTCCTTGATGTGTGAGGAAAGGAAAGGGAGAAGTCAGAGGGGATCGTCCGGCGGATGCAGGTATTTCGACAGGACAAAGGTTGTCCTTGAAAGTATTGCTTCGTTTTCAAAAGAGAATTTTCCCACATCGGAAGAACTCGATAAATATTGTGAAGGGTTGGGAGCCTGTCCGTATGAGGCCAAGAAATTATTGATGAGGGAATTCGATGTTGTTACCGCCCCTTACATTCATATCCTCTCAGAAGACATCAGATCGAACTTCATCACCAATCTGGGGGGAGAGGATATCCCTTTGTTGATGATAATCGACGAAGCGCACAATATCGTCGATGCCGCAAGGGAACAGGAGAGTTTCAGGATCACTGCACGGACAATCGATACCGCGATAGACGAATGTTCGACAATGTCTACCCAATGGGTCAGTGAGGGAATAAAGGCTGAAGACATTATCAAGAACATTCGATCCACGGTAAAGAGTATTGCGACTGAAAAGATCGGATTGGGAAAAACCGAATACAGGCTTCCAAAAGACGCCATCGAGTCTCCGTTGATCTCGAAATTCAATTTTGAAAAAAAGGATCTGGAACATATCGCAGATGCCATCATAAGTCTTGGAGAAAGACGTATGGATGCCTTGCTAGATAAAGGCGATAACACCGTCTCCGAGTTGTATGAGCTTGGTATAGCACTGAAAAATTGGATGGTATCCGATGACGGAAAATATGTAAAAGCGCTGAAATTGTCCGACGATGGCGAGTACTTGTCCGCGGCATGCATCGATCCCTCGGATATTGTCACATTCATGAGAAGTTTGAAGGGAGCGGTTCACATGTCGGGAACTCTTCAGCCCCTTGATCAGTACCATAAAATAATGGGCCTTCCCAGAGAAACGATCGCCAGGACATATCCATCTCCGTTTCCTAAGGAGAACAGGTCCGTCATTTATGTTAGCGACGTTACAACAAGATATGACGATATGAACCGCGATCCGTCGATGATCACCAGAATAGAGAAGAAGATCGCCAAACTTTGTTGGAATGTGAATAAAAATACACTGGTCTTCTTCCCGTCATACAAGATGATGAAGAATATGCGGCCGTTCCTCGAAAGAGATATCGATAAACCCCTTTATTGGGAAGAGTCTGGTCATCAGAAGAAAACAATGAGGGCACTGGATGAATTCAGAAAGGGAGTGAACGGCGTTTTTTTCAGTGTCATGGGCGGATCGATCGCAGAGGGTATCGATTTCCCCGGCGACGAATTGTGTTTTGCGATAATCGTGGGAATACCGTTCCCTCCCCCAAGTCTTGAACAGAAAGCAATGTCGGAAATGTTCGATATCAAATACGGGGAAGGTCTGGGATGGAAATATACCAGTGAAACACCGGCAATAAGGAAGATGAGACAAGCCATCGGAAGGCTGATAAGAAATGAGACCGACAGAGGAATGGCTGTTATCCTGGATTCCAGAGCATCAAAATACCAGCGTCAACTCGAAGCGAGTTTATCTCAGGATCCGATCGCGGATGCAGTGATGTTCTTCGAAAAAGACAGTAATCCGTAAATATCGTCTTGATGTTGAAGTATCGTGCTCGTAGACATACTTTCTAACATCAGAATATGGATCGTTGCGGGCGTATTGTTGGCATTATCGATAGGTTCGTTGGGATCATTGTCATCGTATGTGATCATCGTCGCATTGATGATTCAAATGACCTTATCCATGGAAGGGCTCTCGTTCAAACCGCAGGATATAAAGAAAGACAGAATCCCGATACTGATTTCTATTCTTTTTTGTTTTGGCGTGAATACCATCGTCACATTGGCTATCGGCGCTTTGTTCATTAACCAATACCCAGACCTATGGAACGGATGGGTGGTTCTTGCAGCGGTCCCCTGTGCAGTATCCGTCATCACTGCCGCCCTTTATCTGAAAGGGAACATCAAGATGTCCGTCCTGTCCTCGGCCGTTATCTATCTTCTCGCTTTGATCGTTACTCCTTCGATAACGTTGATATTTGCTGGAAAGGCAACAGATCCGTTGCGAATACTGCAATATGTCCTGCTCTTCGTGGCTGTTCCGATGTTGATGACGATACCTATGAAAAAAATACAGATAAACAGACACATCAAGATAATCGCCATTAACGCGATGATGTTCCTTCTCGTTCTTTTATCACTTGGATACAACAGGGATTACATCTTCGAGGACCCGATGATGATATTACTGATAACTTTGGGATGTGTTCTGAGGGTGTTCGTTGTCGGATTCATTCTTACTTTGTTGATGAGAAGGAAGGGTCTAAAGAGAAGCGACGGAATCGTTTATGTTTCCATGGCCGTATGGAAGAACTCGGGACTTGCGGTTACGTTGTGTATGATACTGTTCATAGACTCTTCGATTGCCGTCATACCGTGCGTGATCTCGCTGCTTATCGAGCTGTTGTGGTTTGCAATTATGACGGGTTATGAAAAGAAGATTTGGCCCGTGGATAATATTAATGTTTATGACGGTTGAATTAAATATTGTGACATTATTGCGACCAATAGGCGGAGATAGCTAAGCCTGGCCCACGGCGCCGGTCTTGAAAACCGGTGGTGTCTCACCACGGG